>Ga0209476_10000173_pt1:5000-44028 | contig 44028 bp, 42 predicted proteins | sample KloWWTrecipitate_FD_187179 | JGI IMG/M metagenome (GOLD analysis project Ga0209476, IMG submission 187179) | Active sludge microbial communities from Klosterneuburg, Austria, studying microevolution and ecology of nitrifiers - Klosterneuburg... | ecosystem: Engineered > WWTP >... | reverse complement strand
AATTTCATTCTCAAATTTAACCTATTTCCTCGAGTGTTTTATCGACTCGGGCTACCTCCGGTCGCTAGGTATAAAACGGCCATACGTACCGCGACGCCGTATTTTACCTGATCCAAAATAAGTGAACGCGAACTGTCGGCAACATCGGAAGCGATCTCGATGCCTCGATTCATCGGGCCCGGATGCAGTACGATCGCGTCCTTTTTGGCAAGTTCGAGGCGTTCGTTCGTCAGTCCGTAGTGGATCGAGTATTCGCGTAGCGAAGGAAAATACGCGGCGTCCTGGCGTTCGCTCTGAATGCGGAGGATCATTACCACATCGGCTCCGGTGATGGCGTCTTCTACGTGCGGACAAACCTGTAAATTATCTTTGACTAGATGTTGAAAATCACTCGGCACGAGCGTTCCCGGACCCGCGACGCGGACCTTTGCTCCCATTTTTGTGAGCAGGTGAATATTTGAGCGAGCGACGCGGCTGTGCAGAATGTCACCGATTATCGCGACCTCGAGGCCGGCGATCTGTTTTTTGTGCTCCCGGATTGTCATCGCATCTAGTAGTGCCTGCGTTGGATGTTCGTTTGAGCCGTCACCGGCGTTCACGATCGCGGCCCTGCTGACCTTGGCGAGTTGATGCGGAACACCGGCTGATCCGTGCCGAACGACTATGCAGTCCGGTGCCATAGCGTCCAGATTCAAAGCCGTGTCGAGCAGCGTTTCACCCTTGCTCACGCTTGATGACGAAACGCTGATGTTAACGGCATCTGCGGAAAGACGTTTGGCGGCAAGCTCAAATGATGTGCGAGTGCGGGTCGAGGCTTCGAAAAAGAGATTGATGACCGTCTTGCCGCGAAGTGCCGGAACCTTCTTGACCTCGCGGGTCGATATCTCACTAAAGTTTTCCGCCGTGTCCAAGATGCCCGTTATCTCCGCGGGGGTCAGGTCGCGGATTCCAAGTAAGTCTCGTCGTTGGAACGGTTTATCCATTAAAAAATATTATAAAAAAAGCAAGGCGTTAACCTTGCTTCGAAAATGATATCAATGTTTGTGCAACGGCTGGCTGAACCTGTAGCCGGCAAAACATTGCCGCATCGTAGAAGTAATCTTCGCCATCTTCGTCAATAACGCACAGGCCTCGAAGTCTTTCGGTCTCCATATCGGGCACTGACTGATAACGCTTGCCCGCCTCGACCGCATATCCGTCGTTGCTTAAAGAAACTGCAATTGACGATGTGTTCATAACTCAAACACGAATGGAAAATCTGAGATTAATGACCGGTCGCTCTATACTGACTCGAAATCTTGACACATCTATCTAATTTTCACTCTACTTCTTCGTGTTGCTGAAATTAGAACAAAGTCCTTGTGCCAAACTGTCGTTTGCGGGAACTTCCTTCGTCGGAACAGTGTTGATGCGGAGGTCGGCTCCATAGGAGGTTTTGACTTGCCACTTTTCGCCCTCTTTAACAAGGTCGAGGTGCAATCTTCCATATGCAATTCTTGTGTCTTGATCGCTATTCTGAGGTTCAGTCGATGTAAGCATTAGATCGATCGAGGCGTCATTTTCGCCTGATGCCGAATTCTTATCATCCACTTTGAAACAATACTTAATATTCTTTGCCTTGAAATCGATAGTTCCGTTTTTGAAATCGATCTCTTCGTCTGATCGTTTTTTATTGTAAATATTTCCGTTATCAACGAGTGCTTGGCTTATTTGCTCATTGGTGATCTCCAATTTGCTTTGCCCCATTTTACAGCCAAACGAAAGCGTGGCCAACATACACACAACTACTATGATCGTCAATTGATTTTCTTTCATAAGAATTTTCTTAAATTACTAACTTTCTAAATTGATGCGTCCCTGGCGCCAGCCTTAACAGCTTTACCGATGTCCTGAACGGCAACACGAATCTTTGCGGTTCGAGCTTGGGATATTTCGAATTCGAAATTGTTGCACACAGTTGAAGTCGAACGTACGGTGATTGTTTTTCTTATAATTAGTTCTTCGATCACGGTCTCTCAAAAATTCCAACGGCCTCGATGTCGTCGTATTCCTTTAACATTACCTTGATTATCTCGGTTTGTTTGGTCGGCACGAGCTTACCATTAAAGTCGGCCTGGATCGGCAATTCGCGGTGTTCGCGACCGCGGTCGATCAGGACTGCAAGCTGAACTTTTCGGGGACGGCCGAAATCCATCAGTTGGTCGAGGGCGGCGCGGATCGTGCGTCCCGTATATAAGACGTCATCGACCAGAACAATATTTTTACCCTCAATGTCGAATTCGAGTTCTGTGCGATTTACGATCGGATTTGCACCAACTGTCGAGAGATCGTCTCGATATAGTGTGATGTCGATGATGCCGTACAGAGGGCGTTTGCCCTCGACCGCCTCGATCTTGTCGACGAGTCGTTCAGCAAGCGGAACCCCGCGACGCCGAATTCCGACAATGTAGAGATCTTCGGTACCTTGATTTGATTCGACGATCTCAGATGCGAGCCTCGAAAGGACTCGTTCCATATCCGCCGAATTCATAATTCGTGATTTTTCTAAAAGATGTATTTCGTCACCCATTTGCAGAGAAATCGTAACAAAGGAAAAGGTAAAGTTCAAAGATGACTTCGGGAAGTTTCGAATACGGCGTGATTCGACTAAAATCTTCGTCATTGATGTTATCGAAAGTTTGGGAAAAAATGATCAGGCCGGTGATGTTTAGCCTTGGAGCAGAAAGGGCTCACGAAATCGGTATCGCGGCTCTTAAGGCAGGTGCCGGCGGATTTGCGGCCGGTAAGTTCGAAGAGTTCGGCTTTGGACCGATCGAACGATTTGGCTTGAAATTCGATAGTCCGATCGGGCTTGCGGCGGGTTTTGACAAGAATTGCGTTGTCGTGGAACCGCTTGCAAAGCTCGGCTTCGGATTTGTTGAGGTCGGTACGGTAACATTTGAACCGCAACCCGGAAATCCGAAACCGCGTCTCTTTCGTTTGCCGGCCGACAAGGCTCTGATCAATCGACTTGGGTTTAACAATGACGGTGCGGCCGCCGTAAGTGAGCGGCTTAGGGCGTTAAAGAGAACCCGTGTGGTCGGCGTAAATATCGGTAAGAACAAAGATGTTCCCGTGGAGGCAGCAACGGAGAACTATATTAAATGTCTTGAACTTATTCACCCTTACGCGGATTATGTCGCCGTCAATGTCTCGTCACCGAATACGCCAAACCTGCGTGAACTGCAAAAGGCCGAAAATCTTGAAGAACTTCTGTCTAGCCTTCAGAAGCGAAACCGAGAACTTGGGCAACGGCCGCTGTTAGTGAAGATCGCTCCCGACCTTACGGTGGGCGAGATCGAGGCGATCGCGGACATTGCGATCCGACACCAGCTTGAGGGGCTAATTGCTACAAATACGACCGTAAGCCGCGATGGACTCCATTCTGCAAATGTCAACGAGATCGGCGCTGGCGGACTAAGCGGACGACCACTACGGGAGCGTTCGACGGATGTAATCAGAACCGTCTATCGATATACGGGCGGCAAATTGCCGATAATTGGTGTTGGCGGAATATTTGATGCGCAAGATGCATTCGATAAGATCGCCGCAGGTGCAAGTCTTGTCCAGGCCTATACGGGGTTTGTGTACGCGGGGCCGGGATTTGCGAACTCGATCAAACGAGGTTTGGCAGCGATTTTGAGCCAGCGTGGTTTCAAACACCTCGACGACGCGGTCGGGTCGGATTCGAAATGAGTAGCGATTGCGGCTTTATTTGTTTGACACAGTTCTCCGAGAAGCTATAATACTTGTTTTGCCTTAACCAAGAGCAAAAACGGATATTTGCACGAAAGGTGATGAACATCGAACTTGAAAACATCGGGGCCCGGGCTAAGGCCATCGATGAATCGATCACGGCCGCCGAGATCGGACTGGATTTAACAGGTACGGAGTTGGTCGAAAACGTGCGATTTCGCGGCGAGGCCGTCAGGATCGATGGCAAGACTCATCTTCGCGGAACTATTCTTGCAGAAGCGAGCGTTGACTGTACGCGATGTCTCGAACCGATCAAACGTCCGATCGAGATATTCTTCGATTCGGTGTATGTCGGTCCGGATAACATTCCGAGCGAGGCCGAGGCTGCACTGGCGGCGGCGGATCTTGACGAGTCAGTTGCCGAAGACGGCAAGATTGACGTCGTTGAAGCTCTGAGAGAGCAGATATTGCTCGATCTGCCGGACCATCCGGCTTGTAAAGAAGATTGTATGGGGTTGTGCCCGAAATGCGGTGGCAACCGAAATTTGATAGATTGTAGATGTGAGGAGAATGAGGTCGACCCGCGTTGGGCCGCTCTCAAAGATCTGATATAGCCGCAAAAGGCACTATTAAAAGTACCGGCCGCGGCAAATTAATTTGAGGTAAAAATGCCAAATCCAAAACGAAGACATTCGCACGCTCGTACGCGTACCCGCCGTGCTCACGATGCCCTGAAAACCCCGCAGTTCTATCTTGACAAGGATACGGGTGAGGCCAAGGTGCCGCATCGCATCGATGCCAAGACAGGTATGTACAAGGGCCGAAAGATCATTGACGTCAAAGACTCTGAATAGACTTTTGAAATTTCTTAAATTTTGAGTTCTAATTCAAACCTAATGACAGGACATAATGCGGGAATCATCGGGATGGGGCACGCTTATCCGGAAGGTATTTTGACAAATGCCGACCTGGAAAAGATGGTTGAGACAAACGATGAGTGGATAACCACGCGGACCGGGATCAAGCAGCGTCATAAGGCGGCGGACAACGAATATACCTCGCAATTCGGCACTCGTGCCGCATTGCAGGCGTTGGAGCGCGCTGGGCTTGAGCCCAGCGATATTGATATTATCATCTGCGCGACCACCACCCCGGACCAGATAATGCCCTCGACGGGTGCATTGATCCAGGCTGAGATCGGAGCTACAAATGCGGCCGCAATGGACGTTTTTGCTGCTTGTTCCGGATTTATATACGGGTTGACGATGGTCGAGTCGATGATCCGGACGGGCCAGATACGGTATGCTCTTGTGATCGGTGCCGAGGTTTTGACTAAGTACGTTGACTACACGGACCGCGGGACTTGTGTTATCTTCGGCGACGGAGCCGGAGCCGCAGTCGTCGGGCCGGTAGCTGCGGGAAAAGGTATTCTTGCAACGAAGATCCGCTCCGACGGGCGATACGCGGAACAACTTTACGCTCCCGGTGGCGGCACTAAGTTGGGGACGTCTCATCAAACTATCGACGACCGCCAGCACTTCTTTAAGATGAAGGGCAATGAACTGTTTAAGATAGCGGTGCGTTCGATGGCTGACATCTCGGCGGAAATGGTCGAAAAGGCAGGGTACACGGTGGACGATGTTGATGTCGTCATACCGCATCAGGCAAATCAGCGCATTACCGATGCAGTAGCTTCGCGGTTAAACATTCCGGAAGAAAAGGTCTATTCAAATATCGCTGAAATGGGCAACACATCGTCTGCGTCGATCCCGATCGCTCTGGACGAGTGTATTCAATCCGGCCTGATCAAAGAGGGAAGCCTGGTTCTACTTACGGCATTTGGCGGCGGCGTTACCTGGGGCGGAACGGTAATAAGATTTTAGGGCTCTGACGCCCCGCCCATATTTACTTGAAGGTATTTGTGGGCAGTAGCAAATCGAGGATGACCAAGATCGCATATATTTTCCCCGGACAAGGCAGCCAGGCTGTCGGGATGGGGAGAGAACTATTTGAAAATTTTGCTGCTGCTCGCGAGGTGTTTGAGGCGGCGGACGAGGCATTGGGCTTTTCGCTCTCCGAACTTTGTTTTTCGGGTGACGAGGCCGACTTGCAATTGACGGCGAACACGCAACCGGCGATCTTAACAATGTCGGTTGCTGCATACTACGCATCGCTCGCCGAGGGACTAGCGGAGCCTGATTTTGTCGCCGGCCATAGTTTGGGGGAGTACTCAGCTCTAGTGGCGGCGGGAGTTCTCGATTTTGCCGACGCAGTGCGAACCGTGCGTAAACGCGGAACGTATATGCAGGAAGCGGTGCCGGTCGGTGTCGGGGCAATGGCAGCCATACTGGGCTTGAGCGTTGCAGACGTCGAGGCGGGATGTGTCGTGGCGGCCCAAGGGCAAATCTGTAGCCCCGCGAACATAAATTCGCCGTCCCAGATCGTGATCGCCGGGGACTCGGCAGCAGTTGATAGAGCTTGTGAGATATTAAAAGAAATGGGTGCGAAGCGGGCGATCAGGCTGAACGTGTCCGCACCGTTTCATTGTGCACTGATGATGCCGGCACAGGAAAGATTGAATTCGGACCTGAAACAGCTCGAATACGGCAACTTTGCGATGCCGATAGTTCACAATGTTGACGCGGCATCGAACGCTGATGAGTCTTTGGTTTGCCAAAAGCTCACTGAGCAAGTCTCGTCACCGGTGCGTTGGCTGCAATCTATCGAGGATCTCACGACGATTGGTGTCGGGAAATTTGTTGAGATCGGCCCGGGAAAAGTTTTGTGTGGTTTGGTGCGGCAGATAAACCGAGAGGTTTCTTACGCAAACATTGAAGATAAGTCTAGTTTGAGCAATACATTGGATACTCTATAAACAAAGGAGAAATTATGTCAGAAGTACAGGATAAGATTAAACAGATCATCGTCGACGAACTTGGTGTGGACGAAGCAGAAGTTACAGAAAATGCTCGGTTCATCGAGGATCTCGGTGCTGATTCGCTGGATCTGGTGGAACTCGTTATGCGTTTCGAAGAGGAATTCGACATCGAGATCCCCGACGAAGACGCCGAGAAGATCCAGGCAGTTCGCGACGCATATGCGTATGTCGAACAGCATAAAGCTGCTTAGTTTTCTTGGGTCGTGAATCGCTGACCGTTCGTTGAGCGGGCCAATGGTTCACGATTCTCGTTTTTCAATATACATACATTATGAAACGACGTGTCGTAGTTACAGGACTCGGGGTGGTAACGGCGTGCGGTAACGACGTGCCGACCACCTGGCAGGCGTTGATGAACTGCCAGAGCGGTGCTGACTATATCAAAAAGTTTGATGCCGAAGCGTATTCGGCCAAATTTGCGTGCGAAGTAAAGAACTTTGACCCGCTAAGCTTTTTGGATAAAAAGGAAGCACGGCGAATGGGTGCGTTTACGCATTTTGCATTGGCCGCGTCCGATGAGGCAGTCAAGCATAGCGGACTTGTCATTGACGAGAGCAATGCCGAAATGGTCGGAACTTACATCAGTTCGGGCATTGGGGATTTCTGGGCGATCGAGCGTGAGCACGAAAAGTTGCTCAAGTCGGGTCCGGATCGCGTTTCGCCATTCTTTATCGTTTCGGCGATCGTCAATCTTGCTTCCGGCAATGTTTCGATCCGTCACGGGGCAAAGGGGCCGAATTCGGCCACTGCAACGGCCTGTTCGGCAGGAGCACACGCGATCGGCGACAGCTTTCGGATCATCGAACGCGGCGATGCCGACGCGATGATCTGCGGCGGTGCTGAAAGCGCAATTACACCTATGTCCGTCGCAGGATTTGCCTCGATGAGGGCTCTTTCTACGCGAAATGATGACCCGAAACACGCGTCACGTCCATTTGACCGCGAAAGGGACGGATTTGTTATAGGTGAAGGTGCGGGCATCTTGATCCTTGAGGAACTAGAGTTCGCTAAGGCCCGCGGTGCCAATATTTTGGCTGAGATCGTCGGATACGGTATGAGCGGCGATGCGTTTCACGTGACGATGCCTGACGAGAGCGGTTCGGGAGCGATCCGTGTTATGCAGCGTGCACTCAAGGATGCAGGACTTGCTCCGGAGCAGATCGGGTACATCAATGCCCACGGCACCTCGACACCTTATAACGACAAATTTGAAACGCTCGCGATCAAAAAGGTCTTTGGCGAAAATGCGTACAATATCCCCGTCAGCTCGACCAAATCTATGACGGGCCACGCACTGGGTGCCGCCGGCGGTCTCGAAGCCGTTTTTTCAGTGAAAGTCCTGCAAGAAGACAAAATTCCTCCGACGATAAATTACGAATTTCCCGATCCCGATTGCGATCTCGACTACGTTCCAAACGCTCCCCGTGATGGTCGAGTCGATTACGTTTTGTCAAATAATTTCGGATTTGGCGGAACTAATGCTTGCTTGATTTTCAAACGATACGCGGAGTAGTAGGATTAAAGTATGAAGATTATCGTACTAATGAAGCAGGTCGCCAATAAGGATGCAGTTCTTCGCATCGCGGCTGACGAAAAATGGATCAATGAGGCTGATATCTCGCAGCAGACCAACGAGTCTGACGGATATGCCCTTGAGGAAGCTCTACGGACCGTTGAGGCCAAAGGCGGCGGTGAGGTAGTTGTATGTTCACTCGGACCTCAGTCGGCCAAAACCGTGATCAAGGACGCCCTAGCTCGCGGAGCAGATCGTGCGATCCACGTCGTCGTCGATGACAGCAAATCATTGTCCTCGTATCAGATCGCCAGGGCGATCGCTGACGCGATACGTGAAGAAAATGCGGATCTGGTATTCACCGGCCTGCAGTCCGACGATGCAAGTTATGGCCAAACCGGCGTTATACTCGCTGAGCTGCTAGGAATACCGCACGCAACGATCGTGATCGAGGTGGAGAAAGCAAGCATAGGTGAATCGATCCGAGTCAAACGTGAGCTTGAGAGTGGTTGGTATCAGTGGTTTACGTACAAACTGCCGTCGCTACTTACGATTCAATCAGGAATCTCACAGATCCGATATGCTTCACTAAAAGGCATTATGGCCGCGAAAAAGAAGGAAATTCGCGAGGTGACACCGACGTTGGATGCTTTTGCGTCTGCGGCAAAGATCGAGAAGGTCTATCTGCCACTTAAATCTAAGCAGACACAAATGCTCGGGAACGGCGACGCTAAGGCTGGTGCCGTCGAACTCGTCGAGAAACTCAAGAACGAGGTTCGAGTTATTTGAGTCTTTCAAAAATTTGATCGAAAGAAAGTCCGAACGTTGTTCGGGCTTTTTTGCGTTTACGGGCACGGTAGGATATCCTAAACGAAATTAATATTCACTTTATCTCAACTGCCAAAGGGCTTTATCGACGGATCGGTGCCTGTTCGAACAAAATAACGGCGGCCGACCCACATCCACAAAGGAGACCGACTATGGTTAGGAATTCACGATTTGCAAGATTCTTTGGCGTCGCAGCGGCAATCGCTGCCTTTGCCGCAGTTTCATCGGCACAGGTTATTTACAGCAATGGCGGACTGGCAACCGGAGCAACGTCCAGATCCGGCGTGGCGGCACCAGCCGGGACGCAGTGGGCTGAGGTTCAGAGTAATACCGGCGATACAGTCGGAAGCAATACTAATTCCGGCGTTGGATGTCAGGTGATCGGAGTGACCACCGACAATCGATGTGCGGACGATTTTATTGTCCCACGGGGAGAGACCTGGACGGTCAATTCGATCACCCTGTACGTTTATCAAACCGGTTTTGCGGGCGTGACCAGTCCGGTGACCGCTGTCAATATGCGGATTTGGAATGGTGTTCCGGAGGCTCCCGGAAGTACGATCGTGTTTGGTGACACCACGACTAACCGTCTCGGAACGTCGGTAAACTCAAACTTGTTTAGGGTCTTTAACTCGACAGTGCCGGCTCCCGGCACCGTCCCGGGAACTACGAGGATCATTTGGGAAACCACCGCAAATGTCGCCCCGGCCGCGGTTCTGCCGGCAGGGTATTATTGGGTTGAATTCCAGATCGATGCGGGAGCTAGCGGCAACTTTGCGCCGGGTGTAACGACCGTTGGCAGTCGCGGCTCGGTTCTTTACAACGGCATTCAGAAAATTGGTGCAGCGGCATTTGCCGGGATAATCGAAGGCGGCAACCCCGCTGCAATCGCCGATTATGGCATAGATTTTCCGTTTAAGGTCAATGGCACGGTGGCGGGTACTATCGGACCACGTCGCTCACGAACGGTCGATTTCAACGGTGATAATAAGACTGACTTTGGTATTGCACGATCAGCGAGTGTAGCAGGGCAGACTACCTGGCAGATCCTGGACAGCACAGCCGCCGTCAGCGGTGCTGCGTGGGGAACCGGCGTCGGTTTTGCCGGCGGCGACCGTGCGGTGCCTGAGGATTTCGACGGCGATGGCAAGACCGACATTGCGGTATGGCGTCCGGGGGCGGCAACAGTGGCTTCGTTCTACATACTGCAGAGTGCAACAAGCACGCTGCGTGCTGAGGCATTTGGCCAAACCGGTGACGACCCAAGTGTTGTTGACGATTATGATGGTGACGGTAAGGCGGATCTAGCGGTCTATCGTGATGGCGGAGCAGGCCAAAGTTTCTTCTACTATCGTTCGGCTGCCAACGGACCTGTCACTTATGTACCTTGGGGCATCGGCGGCGACAAACCGGCACCGGGTGACTATGATGGCGACGGCAAGGCTGATTTCGCCGTACATCGTAACGAGGCCGGCAGTGCACGCCACTATCACATGCGTTCGACCGAGGGCTTTGTGACCGTTCAATTCGGCTTGTTCACGGATAAATTTGTCGCAGGCGACTATGACGGAGATAACAAGACGGATATCTGTGCGGTACGTGCAAATGGATCGGTCTTTGACTGGTACCTGTTACGGAGCGGTAACGGAACCCTTGCAACCTCGGCATCACTGGGTGGTTTTGGTAATCCAACGACCGACTATATTACGCCGGGCGACTACGACGGTGATAACAAGACCGATTTCGCTGTCTGGCGAACTGCGGTTGCTGATAACGGTGTTTTCTATTTGGCACCGTCGAACTCAGCCCTCTCGGGTACAAAATGGGGAAGCACGTCAGGCATTTTGACGGCGCCTGATTATCCGGTGGCCAACTACAACGTCCATTGATCCAATGACGGCATTTAGCCGGTGAAATTGCAGAGTGAGGCTTTGTCAAAAAGGCCTTTCTCTGCAATACTTTTTTGTAGAAGCTTCTGGAGAAATTACTACTAAATGAGCAACATTCTAGTATTCATCGAACATAAAGATTGCGTCCTTAACAAAACCTCGCTTGAGGCGATCGCTGCGGCACAGAGCATTGCCAAGGATCTCGGTCTGACCGTCTCCGCCGTATTGCCCTGCGATAAGGATTGTTCGATTGCACAAGAGATCGCCGTTTATGATATCGCGAAGGTCATTGTTGCAAAGAATGAAAAGCTTGCGACATACACTCCCGACGGTTACGCCGATGCGTGGGAGCAGGTGATAAAGGCCGAAAACCCGCAGTATGTCGTTATGTCGCACACCTACCAAGTGCGTGATTTTGCTCCGAAGGTTGCAGCCCGTATGGGCCGCGAAGTAGTCGGTGACTGCATACGCTATCGGGCCGAGGGCGGCAAACTCGTTCTTACGCGCCGCATATTTCTGGGCAAGCTAGACGCTGACGTTACGATCGGCGGCGATGCACCTTATTTTGTAACTTTTCAATCCGGGGCATTTCGTGGTGATAACGCGGCGAAGGGAAGTGCATCCGTAGTTACGATGGATGTTGCCATCGGCGAAGTTCGGATGACTCCCGAAGCTCCGTTCCAGGAAGCCAAGGCTTCGGTCGATTTGACAAAATCAGAAGTGATCGTGGCCGTCGGGCGCGGTATCAAGTCGCAAGAGAATATTGCGGTAGCTCAGCAACTTGCGGACGTTCTAGGGGCCGACCTCGCTGCTTCGCGGCCGATCTGCGACAGTGACTGGCTTCCGATCGACCGTCAGATCGGTTCGTCGGGCCAGACGGTTGCTCCAAAGCTGTATATAGCTCTCGGCATCTCAGGAGCGATCCAGCATATCGTCGGCATGAAAAACGCCGGCACGATCGTAGCTATAAACAAGGATGCCGAAGCACCGATCTTCGATATTGCGGATTACGGCATCGTCGGCGACCTCTTTGAGGCAGTTCCCGTTATGATTGAAGAAGTCAAAAAGGCAAAGTCCTAAGATAGAGCGATCGATTTTAAGTGAAAGGCACGTACTGGAGTTTCTCCCGTACGTGCCTTTCTAGGTTTTGGGCGGCCTCTCTATCGGCAGTGTTGATTTTCGCCATTGGGAACATCCCATGATATACGCATCCCGGCGGTTCTCGTTATGGCGGGGATTGTCATTCCATCAAGATATGCAGTTTGGTCCGCCACGAAGTTTCCAACTTGTCTAAAAGTGAATCTTAGTATTGCTGTGATGGGCGACGGAATTGAGTGCCGAAGTTTGATGGGCATCCCGGTACAGTCCGACGATAGGACTCTTTTAATGCGAACTTGCCCTCATTCAAACGGTAGCATCGGTTCGTCAATATTCTCGTTCGCTAAGTGATCATCCGATCCGTTGGTCTGATGAACTCCACGTTCTTTAACCGTTGTAAACTGTCTGACCCATCTTCCGAGTTCCTTCATCGTCTCGTGGTTTACAAAGTAGATTCGCTGTTGGGCACGCTTTTCCACTCGTACAAGTTTTGCCAAGCGTAAGGCTTTGAGGTGCTGTGATATTGCCGGAGGGCTCGATGTAAATTCCTTATATATCTCGCTCGCAGCCATATTACCATTCGTGATTAACCGCTCGAGTATCGTGCTCCGGGTCGGGTCCGCGATGGCGGCAAATACGTCCATCGTTTGATGATAAAGATATTGCTTAATTAAGGCAATGTGGAAATACGGTGGCTTTACCGCAGAGACAGAAAAAAGCACGGCATGGCTGCGAGCCCAAACCGTGCTTTTTGATTAAATGACTTTGGCCGTAGCCTAAACCGATGCCGCGATCGCGGCGTCAAAGATCTCAAGTGCAACGTCGGCGTTTTCCTTGGTTAAGATCAGCGGCGGTGACCATCGAATGACACTTGTGCCGCATCCGAGAATGATCAATCCACGATTGAAACATTCCATTTCAATACGGTCGCGAAGCGCGGCATCAGCCTTACCGGTAGATCTGCTCTCGACAAACTCGACGCCCAGCATCAAACCGAGTCCGCGAACGTCACCGATACATTCATATTTGTCCTGCAGGCGACGCAATCCTGCCTCAAGATACGCACCGACATCACGGGAGTTGTCGACGAGCCCGCCTTCGAGTAATTCGATCGTCTTGAGTGCAGATGCGATCGCCACCGGATTTCCACCGAAAGTCGATGCGTGAGCACCCTTATGCCAGTCCATTATGTCGGCCTTCGCCGTGCAGACACCGATCGGCATTCCCGAACCGATACCCTTAGCCATACAGACGATGTCGGCCTTGATGCCTTCGTGATGGTCAAGTGCAAACATTTTTCCGGTTCGACCCATCCCTGATTGGACTTCGTCGATTATCATCATTATGCCGTGTTCGTCACAAATACGACGGATCTCACGAATAAACTGGGTGGGTGCGGGAATGTACCCACCCTCGCCCTGTACGACCTCGATCACGATGCCTGCGACCTCTTCGGGCGGCGTGGTCGTATTGAAGAGTCGGTCTTCGATCCAACTGACAGTGCCCATACAGCAGGTGCCGTCGGAGCATTTGCCAAGATTGAAAGGGCATTGATAGCAATTCGGGTACGGAACGTGGACGACGTCGAGTGTCTGGCGCATAAATCCAAGCCGCTGAGCTTTCTTTGACGAAGTCAACGACAATGCCCCGAGCGTACGGCCGTGGAACGATCCGAAAAACGAGATAAATTTCTGTCGGCGAGTGTGATACATCGCCAGTTTTAATGCGGTCTCGATCGCCTCGGCTCCGCTGTTTGCAAAATGTGATTTCGTGGGGCCTTCGATCGGTACGATCTCGTCCAGCTTTTTACCAAGTGCCGGCATATGGCGGTAATAATAATCAGTGCCACATAGATGGATCAGTTCGGCGGCCTGATCTGAGATCGCCTTAACGATCTCAGGATGGCAATGACCGGTCGAGCAGACAGCGACGCCCGCATTGCAATCTAGAAATATATTTCCGTCCGGATCTTCGATCCAGACGCCATAGCCCTTTTCAGCTACGAGTTTATAGTCGGGACGCGGATAGCTCGGTGTGACGTATTGTGCGTCGGCATTGATGATCTCAAGTGCCTTCGGGCCGGGTAGAGCTGTTTTGATAACGGGACGCTGTAGTTCTGTATTTGGCTGCATAATATTCTCCAATGTATGGGTTAAACCTCGCTGATCACCCTGTGGTTAATGAGATCTGAATCTCAAGCCGGTGCTTGAGTTTTGGACACGAGGAGATTAGTCGCCGCCGAAAAGATCGGCACGCTGCCAAGCCGGACGAAGTTTTGCTACACAACGAGCTGTCATATAGGAATATGCCGCTAATATATCAGAATCGGTGCCTCGTTTCAAAAAAAGGCCCGAGCGTGAAAGAATATGGGAATGGATAACTCGCATAAGTTCACAAATCACCTGATCACCGAAACTAGCCCGTACCTTCTGCAGCACGCTCATAATCCCGTTGACTGGTATCCGTGGGGCGACGAGGCCTTTGCAAAGGCTTCGGCCGAGGATAAGCCGGTCTTGGTCAGCATTGGATATTCGGCGTGCCATTGGTGTCACGTGATGGAGCACGAATCATTTGAGGACGAAGCTACCGCGGCGATAATGAACGAGCATTTCGTTAACATCAAAGTCGATATGGAGGAGCGCCCGGATGTCGATCAGATCTATATGAGTTTCGTCCAGATGACGACCGGACGCGGCGGTTGGCCGATGAATGTCTTTATCACACCCGACAAACGACCATTCTACGGCGGCACGTATTTCCCACCGGCACCGCGATATGGAATGCCGTCGTGGCGGCAGATACTCAAAGGCATAGCTGACACGTACCGAAATAAACGTGAAGACCTTATCGAGTCGGCCGATCGAATTGTCGGTGAACTTAAGAAAATGAGCGTTGTCGAGGCTGCGACCGGAACGCTATCGACGGAGATGCTCGACTCGGCGTTTACAAGCTTTACACAGACGTTCGACGCTGTTAACGGAGGCTTTGGCGGAGCCCCGAAATTTCCGGCTGCAATGTCGTTAGAGTTTTTGCTCCAATATTATCACCGAACCGGAGACGATAAGGCTCTGTCGATCGTGACCTTCACCCTAGAAAAAATGGCTCGCGGCGGTATTTACGACCAGCTCGGCGGCGGTTTTCACCGATATGCGGTCGATGCGATCTGGCTGGTGCCGCATTTCGAAAAGATGTTGTACGACAACGCACAATTGATCCGCGTATATCTTCACGCGTACCAGCTTACGGGCGAGGAGTTTTTTAAGCGTATCGCCACCGAGTGCTTGGAATATATTAAACGCGAGATGCTCGATGAGTCAGGCGGGTTCTATTCGACACAAGACGCCGATAGCGAGGGCGTCGAAGGAAAGTTTTTTGTATGGGAGCCGGAGGAGATCAAACAGATCCTGGGCGACGATGCCGGCGCCGAGTTTTGTGCCTACTTTGACGTTTCAAAAAATGGAAATTTTGAAGGCGAGAATATCTTAAATGTTAAAACTCTGGGCACATCGCCTAGTGATTGCGTTCGAGAAGGCATTCATAAGCTATTCGCAGCCAGAGAGCAACGCATCAAGCCCTTTAGAGATGAGAAGGTATTGACCGCTTGGAACGGCCTGATGCTGGGAGCCTTTGCGGACGCCGCGGGCGTACTAGGAAATAAGGAATATCTACAAATCGCCAGATCGAACGCGGAATTCATCAAAAGGGAATTGTCGCGTGACGGGCGACTTTTGCGGACCTGGAAGGACGGCACTGCCAAATTGAACGGCTACATCGAGGACTATGCGAATGTTGCAGATGGCCTGATCGAGCTTTTTCAGGTTTCGGGAGAATTCGAGCATCTGATCGAGGCCCAGCGATTGACGGATCTGATGATCACGGAGTTTTGGGACGCAGACAATGGCGGATTTTTCTTTACGTCTAATGATCACGAGGAACTGGTAGTCCGCAATAAAGATTTCTACGACAACGCAACACCCTCTGGGAATTCGGTTGCTGCGGACGTATTGCTAAAGCTTGCGAAGTTGACGGGCGACGCAAAATACGAGCGGTTCGCGATCACGGTGCTGAGGCTTGCGGCTTCGCAGATCCGGCGTCATCCGCAGGGATTCGGCCGATCGTTGTCTGCTCTCGAATTTCATCTAGCAGAAACGAAAGAGATCGTCGTTGTCGGTGAAACGGGTAACGAACTCGAACGGGCGATCCTTGCCAAATATCGACCGGATTCAGTCGTGTTGCTGGACAACGGCAATGCTCCCGCGGAAATACCGCTACTCACGGATCGACCGAAGGTTGACGGCAAAGCAACATTGTATGTTTGTAGGAATTTTGTCTGTAGTCGGCCTGTGACTGATATTGCGGAATTGGATGCCGTCATCAACGGATAGTCAATTGTGTCGACTTGTGTATGGCACATACGGAAGACAAAAAAAACTCGACCGCCTTAGACGATCGAGTTTTTTAATTGTTTGGCGAACCAAACTATTTCTTGACGTTTGCGTTAGCAGCCGGTGCATTGGCAGCAGGTGCGTTAGCAGCGGGTGCGTTGGTTGCCGGCGGCTTAACAGCGTTTGCAACGGTGTTAGCAGCTGTGTTGGCAGCGGTTGCAGCGGTGTTGGCGGCATTTGCCATTACGTTAGCGGCATTAGCCATTGTGTTAGCAGCCGTGTTGGTTGCGTTAGCAGCCTTATTAGCTGCGGTGTTGGTAGCAGCTTCGCCGCATGCCATTCCCAAAGCGCCCATCGTAAGGACCGCTGAAAGTGCAATTACTTTTTTCATAAAAATCGATTCTCCTGTCTTCTACAAAGATTAGATCTAATTTAATTTACCATCCCGGCCGTGCGAACACGTCCGATGTCCCTCATCTTTCTATTTTTCGGAACAATCGATAATATAGTTGCCAAAGCCACTTAAGTCAACCCTAAAAATGTCACTTCAACGCGTTGCGACGATTATTATAAGAGGAAACTATCGCAAACCGATGCAAAAAAAAGAAACACGCCGTTCGAAAACAGCGTGTTTCAGGTTGAAATCAGTTAAACGCTTTAACTATTTCTTGACGTTAGCTGCTGCCGGAGCGTTAGCTGCCGGTGCATTAGCCGAGTGATTGGCAGCCGGTGCGTTCGCAGAGTGATTAGCTGCCGGTGCGTTTGCTGCCGGTGCAACATTGGTTGCCGGTGCAACATTGGTTGCCGGTGTAACATTGGTTGCCGGTGCAACATTGGTGACGTTAGCCGGTTTGTTGGTCGAGTTATTAGCCGGAGCTGCCCCGCCGCAAGCCATACCAAGAGCACCAAGTGCCAAAACTGATGAAAGTGCAATAATCTTTTTCATTTAATTCAAGTCTCCTATCTTCTCAAAGATAATGTTATGTATTTTTAACAAGGATGGCCGAAGCCAACCGCTTCTTGCCTCGGACTCTTTCTTTCCCGAAGCAAGCGTAAGAATAGTCACCCGTCAGTCACCTGTCAACCTAAAAGTGATCAAAAATCAACTTTTTTTCGATATATTTTTTACTCCGAATTACAGTGACTGCGTCGCTCTCTGATGTGCCGATGTTTATTGGGTTCTGCTAAAAAAGTCTTGACTCGGAGCTGGATGAAAAGCTATCGTAATAAATGAGGAATCCCTACCCTCAATGCCCTGTTCCCTCACTCTCCTCAATGAAAGCCAACCTTTCCTCAAAATATAATGTCACCGGCATCGGAATATTTCCGATCATTTTTGTCGCAATTTCGCTCGCAGCAATTGCAGCGTCCTTCGTTTTGGCAAATTCAGTACAAGACTACGGGATAAAATCCCGCGGATTTTCCGCGATCATCGTTGTATATTTGTCGGTCTGTTTCGCCGTTCATTTCTTGAGCTTTCGAAGTTTGGCTGATCGGTCGATAGCGTCGTTTGATCAAAGTGCTGAAGATCGGATCGACGAACAACTCAAGGGAATCGAGGAAGCGGGCGAGTATTTTCGCGGTTCACTTAAGTCGGGAGATGTCTTTCGGCTGGTTTCAAGCCGGGCAAATCAACTTCTGCCGTTTACCGGCAGTGCTTTGTTCGTGGTGGACAAAGCGGTCAGAAGCTTTAAGTCGGTCCACGCTCAGGGCGAAAATGCCGAAAAGTTGACGAACATCGAAACTCCGCTCGATGCCGGACTGGCCGGGCGATGTTTTGAAAGCCGAATGGTGCAGATCGAGCGTGGGGTGAGCGGGTTTAACGAATTGATCCCAGTCGAAGCCCTGTCCGGATTTCGGTCAGCGGCGGCGATCCCGTTAGTTCGAAGCGGCGAAGTGTTTGCCGTTATAACGCTTTATTCGGACTCGCGGACCGCGTTTGACGGAAGTGCCATTACGACGCTCGAAGCGATTGGCGAACGCATCGCTCCTTTAGTCCTGAGTTCGCTGTCATTTGAGCAAAGCCTGTCGAACGCTCTTACTGACCCGGTAACCCATTTGCCGAATGAAAGGGCTTTTCACCTGATACTTGAAAATCAGATCGCCGAGACACAACGGAATCCGGAAAACCGCCCGCTCACGGTGCTGGCACTCGATATTCGAGAATTTGACCAATTTAATCTGAAATACGGACACGTCGCGGGGGATCGCGTGTTGTCGTTGGTCGCGAACACCGTCAAATCACAATTGCGCCAAATGGACTTCTTTGCCCGTGCGTCGAACGATGAATTTTTCGCAATTTTGCCTACGGCAAACGAGGCAATAGCTCACGAGGTGATTTCTCGTATCAATACCTCGCTTTTTACGACTACGTTCTTTGTTAACGATCACGAGACGATCTCGCCGGTACTAAGTTATGGCATCGCATCTTTTGGAGCGGACGGAGAGACCTCAGACCTATTGATGCTGGCGGCCCGGTTGCGAAAAGAACAGGCCAAGGCAAGTACTCCTAGGAAAGTACTATGGTTTCCAAAGGAAGCGATCAATTGACCTTGATCGGGAATATATCAAGTCTAAGATCAGGAATGGCCGGGCAAATGTTCGGTCATTTTCCTTTTATGTATGGTAAATTGAAGTTGATATGGCAACAATAACTTTCTACGGGGGAGTCGGAACTGTAACTGGGTCGAAGTACTTGATAGAGCACAACGGCAAGCGTGTTCTCGTCGATTGTGGCCTCTTTCAGGGCTTAAAAGAGCTGAGAGAACGCAACTGGCAAGATCCGCCGTTTATGCCCTCTGAGATCGACGCCGTGATCATCACGCACGCTCATATAGACCACACCGGCTTTCTACCACGGGTCGTGAAGCTCGGATTTAACGGTCCCGTATTTACATCTCGGGCGACCGGCGATCTTTTGCGAATACTCTTACCGGATTCAGCCAGACTCCAGGAAGAGGAAGCTGATTACCGTAACCGACACGACCTTACGTCCCACGCGCCTGCGTTGCCGCTTTATGACGAAATGGACGCAAGGGCAACGCTGGGGCTTCTAAAACCGGTTTCGAATGATGGCGTCGCAATAAATATCTGCGAAGGTATAAAAGCGAGCTTTATGGTCGCGGGCCATATAATGGGTGCGAGCCTTGTGCTTGTCGAACTTGAAAATGCGCGGCCTGATGGATCTTCGGTACGATTCTTGTTTTCGGGTGATCTTGGCCATTATGATCAGCCTATCGTCAAGGATCCGGCGACGCCCCCAGATTGCGACTATTTAATGTGCGAATCGACCTACGGCAACCGTTTGCACGGAGATGTCGACCCTGAAACGCAAATGGCCAGGATCATCAACGAGGCGTCCCATCGACGAGGGACGGTTCTAATCCCCGCATTTGCGGTCGGACGCACCCAGGAAGTTCTATATATGATCCGCGAACTTGAGGAGAAAAAGCGGATTCCGATACTTCCGGTGATCGTTGATTCGCCAATGGCGTCACAGGCAACTCAGGTCTATAACCGCTGGAATGAAGAGCACGATGAGGAGTACGCCTCGATTCTCGCCTCGCGCAAGCACCCGCTGAGAACTGCGTCGATGATGACTACGTCATCCAGAGACGAGTCAAAACGTCTGAACAATATGCGTGGTGCCAAGATAATTATCTCGGCGTCCGGAATGATGACCGGCGGGCGCGTACTGCATCACGCTATGCGTTTATTGCCGGATGAGAACGCTACCGTAGTATTTGTTGGATACCAGGCGGCAGGAACGACCGGACGGCGAATACTTGAGGGCGAACGCGAAGTTAAAATAATGAAGCATTGGATACCGGTCAATTGCCAGATCGAAACGATCGATGGCTTTTCGGCACACGCAGATTGGCAGGCAGTGCTTCGCTGGCTTAGCGGATTAAAAAATGCACCGAAGACAGTTTTTACCACTCACGGTGAGCCTGATGCTGCACAGGCGATGGCTGAGCATATTCGCGAACGATTTGGGTGGCACGTAGTAGTTCCGCAATACGAGGATACAGTCGAGCTAAAGTAATCGGCCGAAATCGGGCAAAAAATAAATGGCCTGTCCGATGTCCTAGATCGAGGCTATTCGTATCGCAAACACTCGATCGGATCGAGCCGCGAAGCTTTGCGTGCGGGTAGAACGCCAAATATCAGTCCGACACCGACAGACGTTCCGAGTCCGGCAATGATCGCCCATAGCGGCACTTGGGCCGGCATACTCGGGACCAGAAGCATTATCAGATTGCTTATACCAATAGCCGTTGCAACGCCGACCACCCCGCCGAAAAATGTAAGCGTCATTGCTTCGAGCAAAAACTGGAGGACGATCGCATTTTTGGTTGCGCCGATCGCTTTTCGGATTCCGATCTCCTTGGTTCGCTCGGTTACCGAAACGAGCATAATGTTCATCACACCGATGCCGCCCACCAATAGTCCGAGGCACGAAATTGCGATCGCGGCGATCCCCACGCCGCCGATGATACCGTCAAATTGGGCGATAAAGTTGTCGGCCGTCTTGATGTCAAAGTTGTTTGGCTCACCAAATTTGACCTCGCGTCGCTGTCTGAGTATCCCTTCGACTTCGGCGACCGCATCATTTAATTGGCCGGATTTGGCCTGAATGACGGGCCGGAGTTCTTCGCGTGACGGAGCCACTTTACGGGCGGTACGATACGGCATCATAACCTTTCGGTCCTCTTCGTTCTCACCAAAAAAACCTGCCTTTCGTTTTTCAAGAACGCCGATGATCTCCCAGGTCGTTCCGTTCATTCGCACGACCTTTCCCACAACCTCGTTCTCCTTACCAGGAAATAGAGCCTCAACGGTATCAATGCCGACCACCAAGACGTTTCGCCGTTGGTAGTTGTCCGATTCGGTAATAAAACGTCCGTGTTTGACAATAATATTGGTCATTTCGGCGTAATTGGGTTCGACGCCATCGGTGAGTGCCCATCGATAGTTCTTACCTTCGTAAACAAGGTTGTCATCGAAACCGCCGTCAAATGAACCGATACTGGGAGCGACTAGCGAAACGTCTCTGATCGAGCTCGACTGAGTCTGAATAGCTCTTACATCTTCGTCGGTCAGCGGTTTTCGATTTCGTTCATCGCGGCTTCGTGGGCCAAAGCCTGTCGAAAGGTGAAAGGCGTAAATATTGTTTGTGCCGTATTCCTCAACGATCGCAACTATGGAACTTCGTACGCCCGTAAGAATCGAAGCAACAACTATGGCAGTGATGACACCTACAACGATACCGAGGATCGTGAGAAACGATCGGAACTTGTGACTATAGATCGAGTCCAATGCCATTTTCATAACCTCGCGTGGCAATGATGTTGAAAGGCTCATAAGATTGTTGGTCGCGAAGTGCGCGTCGTCTAGTTTTTGGTCAATGCGACGATCGGATCGAGTCGTGCGGCTTTCCATGCGGGATACAGACCCGCAATGACACCTATCAAACTCGAAACGGTAACGGACAAGAGCACATATAGGATCGTAATGGTCATAGTTATGCCCGCAAACAGCGTGATTAGTTGCGTCACAAGCGTGGCGAGCAGCAGGCCGATGATACCGCCGACCACACACAGAACTGACGATTCGATAAGGAACTGAAGTAGTATCTGCTTTCGGGTCGCACCGAGAGCCTTTCGCAATCCGACCTCAAACGTACGTTCGGTGACGGACACGAGCATAATATTCATCACCACGATGCCGCCGACGACCAAAATGATCATCGTGATCGGAACAACAACAGCGGCGATCGCATTGGTAAATTGATCGATCTGACCACCAAGTTCCTTAGTATTGACCAGGCCAAATGTGTCCGGGTCGCTGCCGGAAAGTCCGCGGCGATTTCTGAGCAAAAGCTTTACCTCATCGATCGCTGCGTCGAATGTTTCCGGCGTTCCGCCCTTTCCGTGTATCTGCAAACCGTTGTCTGTCGTGCCGAATATTTGGCGATGCAGTGTGATAGGGATGTAAATGGAGCGGTTAAACGAACTGCCGGGCAGTTCGCCACGTTTGTCCTCGAGGCCGACGATCGTGAGTGGCAGACCGTGCAGTTTGATCGTTTTCCCGATCGGAGACGAATTGGGAAAGTACTTTTGCCGCACGTCATCGGCGATCACACACACTTTCGCAGCGATCGATTCGTCGATCGCGGAGATGAACCTACCCTCGATGATCGATTTATCCTCGATCAAGTCAAAATTTGATGTGACGCCATTGATCGATACCGACGGCATTTCGACGCCGTTTTCGTTAAAATCGGCGTTACCTGACATCTGGGCTCCGACCTCGGAGCAGTTTCTGCAGTTTGCTTTAATGTATGTGTACTCATCCCAGGTCGGCTTTTTGTTACGGCGGTTGGCTCGTTCAAATTCCTCATCGGCCATTCGTCCCGAGAATGCCATCCTAGCGATCATAAAGTGATTGCTGCCGAGAACTTTCGTTATCTGTGTCGAAACATATGAATTTAGTCCGCTGATCGATGCGCCTACAACGACGACCGCCGCGACACCGATGATAATGCCGATCAGCGTCAGAAAGGCTCGAAGTTTGTGCTCGAGTATCGATCTGGAGGCGATCCAGAAAGCGTCGTAATAAAATGAATAAAGGCGTTTCATCGCAATTTCTGAGCGAAAAGTCGCTGTTTTTGGACGTATCGTTGACTAGATGTCGTAGTGGATAACGCCTATCTTGAAATATTTGTTCACGAAAACTTGAATTTCTTGGATTGCCAAGCAAAACGGGCAACGTGCTATACTTTGCCTTTGCTATATATCGTTACTTTTCAGGAGATTTGCATTGAGTATCCTAGTTGATAAGAACACACGTCTGGTCGTCCAGGGCATCACCGGCAAGGAAGGCACGTTTCACACGTTGCAGATGGTCGAATACGGCACTAATGTCGTCGCTGGCGTAACGCCGGGCAAGGGCGGAACTCTACACGAGGGAATTCCGGTTTTTAACACCGTTGCGGACGCCGTCAGAGAGACGGGGGCTAACGCCTCGGTCATTTATGTGCCGCCGGCATTTGCCGCTGACGCAATAATGGAAGCCGCCGATGCGGGGATACCGCTTGTCGTCTGTATTACGGAAGGAATCCCGGTTGCGGATATGGTCAAGGCCAAAGAGTATCTTGCCAGCCGCAACACACGAGTCATCGGGCCGAATTGTCCCGGCATCATATCGCCCGGCAAGTGCAAGATCGGTATTATGCCCGGACATATCCATAAGGAAGGCCGCATCGGCGTCGTTTCGCGTTCAGGTACGCTGACGTATGAGGCAGTCGGGCAATTGACCGCTCTCGGTCTCGGCCAGTCGACCGCTATCGGTATCGGCGGCGATCCGATCATCGGGACGAATCACACAGACGCTCTGAGATTATTTCAGCAAGATCCTGACACGGACGCTATCGTGATGATCGGTGAGATCGGCGGCACCGCGGAGGAAGACGCGGCAGCATATGCGAAGGAACACGTGACCAAGCCGATCGTAGCCTTCATCGCCGGCCAGACCGCACCTCCGGGACGCCGAATGGGCCACGCCGGTGCGATCATCTCCGGTGGCAAAGGCACCGCGGCCGAGAAGATGAAAGCATTGACTGAAGCAGGCATTAAGGTAGTCCAGTCGCCGGCCGATATTGGAGCGGCGATAGTCGAGGTTCTGGCCCAGCGATCGGCTGCCTAAAAACTATTTGCTCACGAAATACGTGGAAAGGCACGAAACTCTGATTTCTTTTTAGGTGTTTTTTGTGTGTCGCCGGCGGTAGATCTTTGATGAAGTTTTCGCACTCATTCAGCGTGGACGCGGCCGACATTGACGAACTCGGGCACGTTAACAACGTGGCTTATGTTCGGTGGGTGCAGGGCATCGCGGTCGCACACTGGCGAGACGCCACGTCTGCGGAAATACAGGAACAGTTTTTCTGGGTCGTTGTCCGTCACGAGATCGATTATAAGAAGGAGGCGTTGATCGGAGACGCCATAGTCGCCACGACTTGGGTCGGCGAGTGGACGGGAGAAACGTGTGAACGATTCACCGAGATCCGGCGGGGCAATGACTTGCTCGTGGCCGGTCGAACGGTATGGTGTATGTGTAGCCGAGAAACGTCACGGCCAACAAGGATCAGTAAAGATCTGATCAAACGATTTGAACAGCAATAATTAATATAAAGGGAAATACTTTACAATGAGCAATTTAACATTTGGGATCATCAAGCCCGATGCGGTGCGAGCAGGAAATCAGGGAAAGATCATTTCGCGTATATTGGGTGAGGGATTTAAGATCCGAGGGATGAAGCTTATTCATCAAACGCGAAAGCAAGCTGACGGATTTTATGCCGTTCACGCTGGCAAGGGCTTTTTCGACGAACTCTGCGAATTTATGTCGAGCGGTCCGTGTGTGGTGCTTGCACTTGAAAAGGAAAATGCCGTTCCGGCGTGGAGAGAACTGATGGGAGCGACCAACCCGGCCGAAGCAGCACCGGACACGTTGCGAAAGGATTTTGCAGCGTCGATCGGCGAAAACGCGGTTCACGGTTCTGATTCCGATGAAAATGCTGCGATCGAGATCGCGTATTTCTTCAGCAAACTTGAATTAGTTTAGTCGTTCAAGTATAAAAGTTGCAGAACTTTAGCACTTGAATTTTACTTGCCACGCAGCCCATCTGCCCATGCGGATGGCAGTAAGAGGACACAACTATGAAAAAATGCCCGACCTGTTCGAAGACATTTGAGGATTCGATGCGGTTTTGTCAGTCAGACGGCACACCGCTGGTGGATGATGCTCCGGCATTTGATCCTTATGCGACCGTAGTTGCCCGTCCTGACGTTCCGGCGGTGGAACCACAAAGTGAGCGGATCGAAGTCGGCATCGCGCCTATCGCAGAACCGGAAGAGGTGTTGGACCTGCCGGCGGCGGATCCGTTAAAAACGATGTATGTTTCGGACGATGAGATGCGTGCGGCCCTAGGCAGCACGCACGATCCGGATGTTCCGGAAATGGAGATTCCGCCGGTGCCGGCACCTCCTCAATTTTCTGAACCTGATATCGCGTCGCCAAAGTTTACGGATCTGCCGCCGATGGCGTCACCGTTTGCCGATACCGAGTCGTCCGTCGATACGGCGTTGCCGTTTGAAAACACTAATCCGCCGATCCCGTCGCCGTTCGAATCGGCTTCGGACGACGTAGATTTTTCCGAACCGGCGACAATGATCCAGTCGGCACCGTTGCCGCCATTTCAGTCATCACCACCGCCATCACCTTTCGGGTCACCGGAGCCGCCATCGCCGTTTCAGGCAGCTGATCCGGTATTTACGCCCGAAACCCCGGTCTACCACGAGCCGGAACCGGCTGTGCCGGCGTACACTAGTCCGTTTGATCCCCCTACGACTCCTGCCGAATGGACACCGCCGCCCGCGCCTGTTGCGGGTTGGCAGGATCAGGGGCTCGGTCAAAATACGCCCTTCCAGCCACCGGTTGCCGGGGGCGAGGGTGCTAATAAGACCTTGGCGATCGTATCGCTAGTTTGTGGAATACTTGGCATTTTGTGCTGTGGACTTTTGTCGGGAATACCGGCGATCATAACAGGCTATATGGCCAAGAATAATGTTGATAGCAATCCACAAGAATACGGCGGCCGTGGACTTGCTGTTGCCGGAATGGTGCTTGGCGGGATTTCGATCGTGTTGACTATCATCGTCATTATTCTGCAGGTATTCCTTGGGGTGTTGGGTAACATAAGATAGTTTGTGGTCCGGCCATGGCCGGTAATTATATGTCATTAGTATCTGAAGTATTGAGGTCAACGGTTGCGATCGTTAAGGGGATGAAGCGGACAATTTCCGAGATACCGCGTGGAAAGTGGACAGTCCAGTACCCCGAAGAACCGATCACGGTGCAACCGAGATATCGCGGACAGCATCTGCTGCACGTAGATGAGAACGGCAAGGAAAAGTGCGTCGCCTGCTATTTATGTGCGGCCGCGTGTCCGTCGGACTGTATCTACATCGAGGCGATCGACGACCCTCGGCCCTACGCTGAACGCGTCGGACGCGATGAGCGTTACGCTAAGGTTTACAATATCGACTACGGTCGATGCATCTTTTGTGGATTCTGCGTCGAAGCTTGTCCGAAAGATGCGATCACGCACGGCTATAATTTCGAATTGTCGGTATACAACCGTGCTGACCTTCTGAAAACAAAGGACGATCTGCTTATTACGAAGCAGAAACAGTCAAAGAATTACCGCGTCGCTCTCTCCAGCGAGGACGTTGATTCGGAATTCAAAGAGGTGTAGGGAAGTGCGTAGCTCGATCTGGAGATAGCGTAATTGAGGCCAATGCCGTGAACGCAGACGATACTCCTCCGACCCCCAAAGGGCGACATTACGAATTACGAGCAATCGGGTTGCGAGAGTTTGCAGGGTTGAGGCGCGATGATGAACGCCTCGACCCTTTCGCTTTGGCACGATACTCAAAGTTGTTGGTTGCTCAATTTACGGACGTCGAACCATTTCTGAGTGAAGATGCCAAGCTCCATCTAACCGGGACGGGAAAAGATAAATGGTCCGGAGGGGCAGCGTCCCAGACACTGCCGGACGGGCGAAAGCTCATTATACTGAACCCGACACACGGTAAAAATCGGCAGAATGCGACACTGATGGAAGAAGTGTGTCACGTATTTCTCGGGCATAAGCCCAGTCGGCTTGCGATAAAAAACATTAATAAGAATGGCGAAACGATCGCCCGCGACTATAATGAGGCGATCGAGGAAGAAGCTTATTCCACGGGAGCGGCGGCACTAGCCCCATATTCTGCACTAAAACGAATGGTCTATGCTGGCCGCACGATCAACGAGATGGCTCGCCATTTCAATGTCAGCAGAGCTCTGATAGAGTATCGGATCAAGGTCTCAAGGCTCTGGGACGCATACAAGGACCACATTTTTCAAGGTAGTTAGAAAATGAGCGACAAACCGTTCCAAGATCCTGCTGTAAGCAGCAACCTTTCGACTGTCGAAAAGCTGCGGCTGTTGCTCGACATCACCAAGACGATCAGCCGTTCGCTTGACCTCGACGAGGTCCTCAATCTCGTTATGGATACGCTGGGCTCATTGATCCCATATGATGCCGCCGGTATTTACTTGATCGAGTTTTCGGAGGATGAAAAAGATCCGTATGTTTTCAAGTCGAAAGCAATTCGTGGATATCAGATCAGTTTTAATCTGATCGAGCCGCGGCTCAAAATGGGCGAAGGGTTTCTCGGTACTGTCGCACAGTCAGGAAAATCGATCATATCGCACGACGTGAGCCAGGATCCAAGGTACTTTCCAGCACGTGAATTGACTCGCTCTGAGATGCTTGCACCGATCATATCTAACGACCGCGTAATAGGCGTTTTTGACCTGGAAAGCGATAAGCTGGATGCGTACGATGATGACGATCTCGCTTTGCTCCATTTGCTCACGTCCCAGGTCGCGATCATTATCGAAAAGGTTAGGCTTCTAGAGCAGGTAGTAGAGAAAAAGCGCATTGAGGCCCAGTTGGAGATCGCTCGCCAAGTTCAACTCGAACTATTGCCGGAGGCCGATCCCGCGATCGATAATTTTGACATCAGCGCATATGTGTTTCCTACCGAGGAGGTTTCCGGCGACTATTATGATTGGGTCAAGGTATTTGACGACCAGATCGGGATCGTCGTCGCCGATGCGGTCGGAAAGGGCATTCCGGCGGCGCTTCTGATGTCGTTTCTGCGAGCTTCTCTGCGGTCGTGTGTTCAGATCGGGTATGCCCCACATATTGCTTTCTCAAAGGTCAGCAACCTGCTGCGAGGGTCTATAAAAGACAATCAATTCATTACCGCAATTTACGGTATGCTCGATTCGACAAATCGGACATTCGTCTTTTCAAACGCCGGCCACAATCCGCCGCTTTTGATCAAACCGGATGGGGAGTATAGATTTGTCGAATACGGCGACCTGCCATTGGGTATGTTCGAGGATCTACACTTTCATCAACATTTTATTCGCTTCGAGGAAAATCAGGTGCTTGTCATATACACAGACGGTATTACAGAGGCGGCCAATCCCAATGGCGAAGAATATGGCCAGGACCGGTTTGCAAAACGCGTGCTCGATGGGATCCACCTACCCGCAAAAAAAATGATCGACCACGTCAGAAAGGGCGTTGCCGACTTTACCGAGCGAAAGTTTCTAGATGATGACGGTACGCTTTTTATCGTTAAAGCTCTCTAAACAAAAAAACACGGAAGGGTTCAATTTCTTGAATCACCTTCCGCGTTCCTTCAGTTGAATTGAAGCCGACCGCTCTCAGTGTGCCGTCAAAGAGCAGTGGAGATTATCGCCGCCCGGCACGACGGGTGCCGTGTAATTATCGTAGTTGATCTTGTCATTCCCGGTTGAGAACGCATAGATATCAAAACCGTAGGCATCAAGAAAGTCCGTGATCTCCTGCGTTCGGTCCATATAGATCGCCTCGGTAAACCCGAGTTCACCGCGAATTTGGATAAGTCGCTCGATGACTTCCAACGGTGCAAAACATTGATCCGGATCCTTGAATGTAGCCATATACCCTCGCTTGTGATACCTGCCATCAGGTAACGGACAACTCTTTAGATAACGATCTGCACCTAAAGGTTGTTCACAGAATTTAGAGCTTTTTGTAAATATGGTATTAATAGACAAGTCGTGAATTTTATTGAATTTTCGAAGCACTTCGAATATAGTTAGGGTGAATCTTCCCCAAGGAGAAAATTATGATGAAGATCGCATTTCGAGTTTTCTGTGTAGGTATTCTGACGGTTATGTCGCTGACCGTCGGATTTTCGCAGACCGACCGTGAGCTTGCGACCGCCGCAGCGGGCGACAAATATGTCATTTCGGCAAAAGCCGGCGGCGTTAATTTTGTCGAGGGTGCTGTTGGGATCGTCAGGAAAGCAGGTCGAAGCGGGCTATTACTGAAGCGGGACGAGATCTTGGTCGGTGACCGGGTTTCAACCGGATCAGATGGAAAAGCAGAGATTTTGTTAAATCCTGGCTCGTATATGCGTATAGGCCCAAATTCGTCATTCGAATTTACGACCGTTTCACTTGATGACCTCCGGATACGGCTCGACAGCGGGTCCGCGATATTTGAGGTATTTGCGGCAGATGAGTTTAGGGTAACTGTCAATACTCCAAAGACGAAGGTCAACCTAATGCAGACCGGCGTATATCGTATCGATGTCAACGTTGACGGCGGAGCGAAGGTCGCCGTTTGGGAGGGCCAGGCGCAGCTTGGGGATTCGACCGCCGGGATTATTAAAAAGGGTCGTCAAGCAACCGTAACCAAGGGAGTTGCCCGTATAGCTAAGTTTGATCGCGGTGAGCGTGACCCTTTCGAACAATGGAGCCGCAACCGAGCAAAAGAGTTGGCAAAGAATGTCGCGAAGCTGAGAAATCGCGGAATGCGTAACGCACTGATGGCGTCACATATGAACGGAGGTTGGGGACTCTATAATTCCTTCGGATTGTGGGTTTACGATTCTATGTTCGGTTCGTCCTGCTTTTTGCCATTCGGATATGGATGGGGATCGCCGTACGGATGGGGATTTGGGAACTCGATATGGTACTACCACATTCCGATATGGACTCCGCCGGTAATTGTGAATAACACCCCGACCGTCACGCCTATTGTTACGGCCGGAAACCGTCTTCCCACGCCGCCGTTTGTTCGACTTCAGCAAAACGGAGGCGGATTTTCGGGCGGTGGACGCATCATTCAGGATTCGGGAGTAGGTTCGTCGCCGGATTACACAGGATCGCGAGGCGGCAGTTCCGGATCGACCTACGTTCCTCCACCACCTCCGCCGCCACCTGTAAATACGGGTGCACGCACGAGGCCTAACTGATCTGACACGATCAATAACAAGAGGAGCCGAACGGCTCCTCTTGTTATTTTATCAACCAGAAAAATATTCCGCTCGGGTCGATCGAGGGTGGGTTCGCTGTGTTGGTCTCGATCAGGATCATCACTGATTGGAGGCCATTGAAGACCATATGTAGCACAATGCACGGCCAAAGATTTTTTGACCGCACCCGCAGTCCTGTTAGTGTCACGCTAAGTAGTGTGAGTAGAAAAATCGTCGAATAACTCGGATAGTACTGAGGCACGTGAACCAGCGCAAACATTAGCGTGACGACCAAAAACGCGATCGGCACACCCGCCGCGCGCTGGATCGCGGAATAGAGCAATCCGCGGTAAACAACTTCTTCGACGATCGGGGCTGTAAAGGTCGCCATAAAGACTACGAGATACACGGTGGCACGCGAGCTACGCAAAATTCGGATCAGGTCGTTTTCCTGCTCGGGTACATAATGTCCGACTATCGATGCGATCGTCAGAAATCCCGCTAAAATTGCAACGTAGTGCCACCACCGAACTCCGCCTGATTCCCAACCGAGTGTTTGTCGAAATGAAAATTTACGTCCCTTAGTAATGACTATCCAAGCAAAAAGCAATGTCAGAAGATGTGCCGGAATAATCGCCAATACCTGCAGAAAGATCGCCGTCTTGTCTGTTTGGGCAAATTCGACCATTGCGGTGTTGTCGGTGATCGGCGGGTCGAGCGTAAGCAAATACGGTAAAAGGGTGATCCCCGGCAAGACGATAATTAGAATCACACTTATCACCCATCCGCCGAAAGCCGCGGGTAGACCCCAGGGTGGATCGTTAGGCGAGTTACGTGGAGCGTCCGTCGGTGCCGTGGGGATTGGCAACTGCGAATAAAAGTTTGTTTCGTCTTGGTTATGCACGAAGAAGAGTTTAGCCAAAAGACCGTTCACTTCCAAGTTCGTGATTCCCGAATTGAATCTGGACCGGATTCGCGGTAGTCTATTCTCCCGTGGAGCAACACGGGAAAAATCAACATAATTTGATCGTAGCTATTATCCCGGCGAGGTACGCGTCAACGCGTTTGCCCGGCAAGCTTCTTATTGAAGTCGCCGGTAAACCGTTGATAATCCATACGTTACAACAGGCTTTGAAGGCCAAGACAGTTGATCGAGTAATTGTGGCGACCGATGATCAGCGAATACTCGATGCGGTTTGCCGATTCGGTGGCGAGTCCGTGATGACCTCACACGAGCATTCGACGGGCAGTGACCGGATCGCGGAGGTTGCCGCAGGATTACCCCAGAAAACGATTGTCGTTAACGTGCAGGGTGACGAACCGGTGATCTCGCCGAATACGATCGATCTCGCCGTCGAGGCGATGCTGGCGGATCCGGAGTGCGACATTGTTACCACTTGTGAAGCGATCGCCGACATAAGCGATGTATTGAGTCCGGATGTTGTAAAAGTCGTCGTCGACCACAGTGGCAGAGCTTTGTACTTCTCTCGTTCGCCGATCCCGTATCCGCGCGAGGCCGTCATTCGAGATGGATCGATCGAAGCCGCGTTGAACAGTGACTCAGGTTTGCTTTCGTCATTTCGAAAACATACCGGAATGTACGTTTATCGACGTGAATATTTGCTTGGGTTATGCAAAATGCGGCAGTCGGTTCTAGAAAGATCTGAAATGCTCGAACAACTTCGAGCGATGGAAAACGGTGCAAAGATACGCGTGATTGAGGTTGTGGATCCTTCGATCGGGGTCGATAACGTCGATGATCTTGCACGTGTTCGGAGGTTGATCGAATCGGATGGGTGATTGGATAGGTCTCATAGTATTTGTGCTCATCGTCATCGGAGCCCTTGTCGGCTTAAAGATGCTGAGTAAGCCGCAAACACGGACTTCGGAGGAGTTCGAACGAAATGCCGCCGAGGGGACGACGGCACTTGGGGCATCGATGAATGCATTACAGGAATTGATGAATCCTGAAGCGGCCAAATCCAAGGAAGTAATAACGCAGATGAAAGACGGACGCTACCAAAAGAAGAAACGCGAGGGAAAGGCAGACAGTAATGACAATGATCGCGAAAGCGACTGATTCGGGGGAATAATGACTGAAAAGACGACTAAATACATATTTGTGACCGGCGGTGTTGTTTCGAGTCTTGGGAAAGGACTAGCGGCGAGTTCGATCGGGTGCCTGCTCGAGGCCCGGGGAATGAATGTGCAGATGATGAAGCTAGATCCATATATCAATGTCGATCCGGGCACGATGTCACCGTTTCAGCACGGTGAGGTGTTTGTGACCGACGATGGTGCCGAGACCGACCTCGATCTCGGCCATTACGAGAGGTTTACTCACGCAAAACTCTCGCAGGCGAATAACTGGACCAGCGGACGAATCTACCAGTCGGTCATCAACAAAGAACGTCGTGGTGAGTATTTGGGCAAAACGATCCAAGTGATCCCACATATTACTGACGAAATAAAGGCCGCCGTGCGAACAGTTGCGGATATGCACAAGCCGGATATTCTGATCGTCGAGATCGGCGGAACTGTCGGCGATATTGAGTCACTGCCGTTTTTGGAAGCCATCCGCCAGATGGGCAACGAAGAAGGACGTAATAATGCGATCTTTATCCACGTTACGCTCGTGCCTTTCATTGCTGCCGCCGGCGAACTCAAAACCAAGCCGACGCAGCACAGCGTCCGCGAGTTGCGCGAGATCGGTATCTCGCCGGATATCTTGTTATGCCGTTCGGATCGTCCTTTGCCTTCGGACCTGCGCAAGAAGATCGGCCTTTTTTGCAACGTTCAGGAAAACGCCGTGATCTCAGCTCTCGATGTGCCTTCGATATACGAGGTTCCGCTGGCATTTCACGAGCAGGCCCTGGACGAACTGATCGTTAGCAACCTGCATTTAACGGAGGCTTTTCCATTGGTGGACCTCCGGCGTTGGCGTGAACTAGTGTCGACGATCAAGGATCCGACCGGCGGGAACGTCAAGGTCGCGATCGTTGGGAAATACGTTGAACTCGAGGATTCGTATAAGTCATTGCGCGAGGCTCTGACCCACGCGGGCGTCGCAAACAACCTGCGTGTGAACGTCACTTGGATCGAATCGGAAAATTTGATGAAGGACGACTATGAGAACGAACTTCAAGACTATGACGCTATTCTGGTACCGGGCGGATTTGGCAAACGCGGTATCGGCGGTATGCTTCGGGCGATAAAATACGCACGCAGATCCGGCACGCCTTACTTTGGCATTTGTCTCGGAATGCAGACTGCCTGTATCGAGTTTGCCCGCAATGTCTGCGGACTACGGGACGCGGATTCGACAGAATTTAACGAGGAAACGCCGTTTCCGATCATCTTTAAGCTACGAGATCTGGTCGACGTCGAAGAACTTGGCGGGACCATGCGACTCGGTGAGTGGGCGTGTGAGTTGAAACAGGACACGCTAGCACGCGAGGTTTACCACGGAGCATCGGAGATCGGCGAACGGCACCGTCATCGATTTGAATTCAATCCGGAATTTCGAGAAGCTCTTGAACGAGAAGGGCTCGTTTTCAGCGGCATTTCGCCGGATGGGAAATTCATCGAAATTGTAGAATTGCCGCGAACGACGCACCCACATTTCATAGCTTGCCAATTCCACCCGGAGTATAAGTCAAAGCCGTTGGACGCTCATCCGCTGTTTACGGCATTTGTGGCTGCGGCATGGGACAACCGCGTGAAGAGCGAAAATCTCGAGCACGATGTTTCTCGCGAAGTCACAACGGAAGCTTCTGAGCGAGTCGAGGTCGGCGCGGACGAATAACAGAAGGACGGCGAAGGGATACGATGCTGAATCAATATTTTGGAAATGCCCGCTATAGATCGGTATTAGTAACCTTGCTTGTTCTTTTGATCGTCCAAACGGCCGCAGCCCACGAGTACTGGATTGAATCAAGTAATTTCTTTCTTCGCATCAGCGAGGTGTCGTCCGTGAGGCTATTTGTAGGTGAGGCCCTCATATCTGAAACGGAGATGCCCTTCCAAGCCTCCAAGACAAACTCATTTCAGATGTTTTCCCCGAACGGGGCGTTTGATATGCGTACATTGGCCGAGGATGATCGAAAGCCCATCGTGAATTTTTCGGCTGATCGCTCTGGAACGTATGTTTTGGCGATGGAGCGCGGATGGTCTTACATCACGCTCGATGCGGACAAATTCGAAGATTACCTCACCGAAGAAGGGATGGATTACGTCATCACCGAACGGGCTCGGCTCGGTGAGGCGAAAAAGCAAGGGCGAGAACGTTACAGCCGATATCTAAAAACGATGATACAGGTCGGAGTGAACCGGACCGGGAATGCTAAGGCGAGATACGGAGGGCGGCTAGAGATAGTCGCGCTCGACAATCCTTATAACAAAAAGGTGGGCGACACGATGCAGTTTCAGGTATTTTTTGGCGGAGCACCGCTCGCATCGAAAGCCGTTTTTGCCGACAACCGCGATGGCGATACGGTATCTACCCGGAAAATGGTCTCCGACAAGGATGGTAAGGTGGAGGTCAAAGTCGACGGAAAGGGCATTTGGCTAATTCGGCTTGTTTATATGCAGAGATGCTCAAAGTCGTGTGGCGACGCCGACTGGGAAAGCTTCTGGGGAGCCCTGACATTTGGGGTTAAATGAGGTCAGAACGTAATATAATAGTAACTTAATGACGACGAACTGTTTCGACTATAAGCTGGGGCTGGTCTTGACGGTGTTATTGATATGCAACGATTTAATATAGACAATGTCACATTTGGCGGCGGTGAACTTGCGTTTATCCTTGGGCCTTGCGTCGTGGAATCGATCGAGCACGCGAGGATGATGTCAAATTCGATCAAGGAAATATGTGATCGGGTCGGCGTAAGTTTCGTTTATAAATCTTCGTTCGATAAGGCAAATCGTAGCTCGATCGATAGTTTTCGCGGAGAGGGAATGGACTTTGGACTGGAGATCCTTTCCAGGATCAAGGACGAGATCGGCGTCCCTATAATCACCGACATTCATGAGCCGTGGCAAGCCGCAAAGGCTGCAACAGTTGCAGATATGTTGCAGATACCCGCATTCCTCTGCCGTCAGACCGACCTGCTTGTGGCCGCCGCCGCCACTGGAAAGGCCGTAAATGTCAAAAAAGGGCAATTTCTTGCGCCTTGGGACGCAAAGAATATAGTGGATAAGCTTACGGAAGCGGGTTGCGAAAAGATCTTGCTGACCGAACGGGGGGCGAGTTTTGGGTACAATAATCTTGTCGTTGATCTGCGATCGTTCCCGATAATGCGTTCGTTCGGCGTTCCGGTCGTTTTCGACGTGACGCATTCGCTCCAATTGCCGGGCGGACTCGGAAAGGCAACCGACGGGCAGGGCCAATACATCGAACATTTTGCTCGAGCTGGAGTTGCGTGCGGTGTTGATGCTGTTTTTATGGAGGTTCACAATGATCCGTCCAAAGCCCCAAGCGATGGGCCGAACCAACTGCCGCTTGGGCGACTCGAATCTCTGCTTACGAAACTCAAGGCAATTCACGAACTTGTAGCTGAATAAAGCCCGCGATGATGTTCAAATGAATAAACAACTGATCACGATCATTGTCCTAGTACTATTTTCCTTCGTACTATCGGCACAGGGCCAGGATGAGACCCGCTCGATACAGACCTGGAAGGTGCAGAAATACGATGTGTCGGCGACCTTACCGTCGGATGCGGCGTCGCGAAGTGCAGGATTTACTGCCGTTCTGTCGTTACGAAATATTTCCGGCAAATCTGCAGGGTCTCTGACGCTGCGGATCAGTCCATTTGCAGATATCACATCTATTAAGATAAACGATGCAGCGACCGACTTTACGAAGAGCGAGGAAAAAGTTGGGTCTGCAGGTAGTTTGCAGCGGATAGCGATGCGATTTCCGGCGATAAACGCGGACGCGACGCTTACAGCCTCGGTTGAATACAGGCTCAACCTAAAGGAAAACACCAGCCTCGCGACGATCTCGCCGATCGGCACACAGTTTCTACCGCTTTCATTTTGGTATCCGACGCCGACGAGTTGGTTCTTTAATCGTGGCGGCGATAGGGCACCTTTCAGGCTCCGAGTTAACAGTCCCGGCCCGACAGTGCTCACTTCGGGTGTTGAAACTACAAGCGGATTTGATGAGAAGATCAACGGACAACCTTATTTTGTCTCCGGCAGTTGGGACTTGATAAATTCAAGCGGCGTTGCGGTTTATGGACCGAAATCAGCGTCAAACGAAGCTCAAAAACGGATCGCAGAACTCGCGGCATTGTTCGCGGAGGCACGTACATTTATGTCGGGAACGCTCGGGGCTGCCCCCGAAGCACCGCTTAAGATCATTGTGGTGCGGCGAGGTGCCGGATTTTCGGGCGGCGGCACGGTGCTTATCGACGAGTCGGTACTCAGACGCTCAAAGATCGATTCTTTGACCGCCACGTCTATAGCGGAGGCCGCAGCTAAAATATGGTTAGGCGGGTCAGTTACGACTAGCGGCGAGGGGTACGCGATACTTCAGGAAGGGTTGTCACGTTATCTAGCTACTCAATTTATCGAATCTAAATACGGCAAGGACGTCGCCGACAATGAGCGTCTGAGACAAAGGACTGCGTATGCCGCAGTTTCAAAGCGTGACGGCCCGATGCGGGCGTCCTCGCCGCTAGATGATTTTTTCTATTCGCAGGCGGCAAATAAAGGAGCTATGGCTTGGAGGCTTCTGGAAAGAAAACTCGGCAAAGCGGACTTTTCGGCGATATTAAGGGCCAATATGGCTGACGGCGACCTGAATATGGCCGAGTTAAGGATGGCGTTCTCATCCGCCAAGGACATTGTCGATTACGTTTTGGATCAAACCACCGAAATGAACCTGCTCGTCGGCATCCCCCAAGTTGTTGGTGATACATCGAAAGTCGCACTCCGAAATACCGGACTTTTGGATGCTACGATCACCGTCAAGGCAACCACAGCCAGCGGCCAAATTATCGAGTCTCCAACCACCATCAAGGCACAGAGTTACGGCGAGGTGAGCTTTAAGTCGCCGTCCCCGATCGTTCGTGTCGAAGTCGACACGGAAAAGCTATATCCACAATTCGAATACTCCGACGATGTCGCACCAAAAGAGCTTTCGGACAGCGATCCGATCCTTGCCGTTAAACGAGCCTTTGATAAACAGGACTTTGCGGGTGCTGAGAAAATTGCACTCATCGTGTTGAAAAGTTCGCCGAGAACGGATGACGTCCGTATTCTGCTCGGGCGCGCATTGCTGGCACTAGGGCGCAATGTTGACGCCGAACGCGAGTTTAAGGCCATTCTCGAGGAAAAATTACCGAGTTCGCGAAGCCTCGCTTGGGCAAATGTCGGACTTGGAGAAACAGCTGCTAGGAGCGGCCAAAACGATGAGGCAGTTAGATTTGCCGAAGCGGCGATTGTGGCAGATGCCGAATACGGAGCGAGTCTAGCTGCCAGAAACCTCAGAAACCGCGTCGGAGGAACAACGAGTATCGATCCGACAGTCAAGAGTTTCTTTGCCGATTTCGACCGGGCCGCGGTTTCTAACCGAAAAGCCGATGTTGACGCGCTCATAATGCCGGGCGAAGCGTCGAAATTCGCTGGCGGGATCGCCGGCGGTACCGAACAGTGGCAAACTCAAGTGCGTCAGATCGACAGACTCGATGCTAACAATTTGTTGGTTGAGACGAATCTCACGATCAAATTACTGACAAAGGACTCCGAAACCGGAATGGCGGTATTCAGATTGACTAGATCCGGAAATGGGTGGAAGCTTAGTGGGGTTGAGACGTTTGAACTCCGTTAGTATGTGATTTTACGGTCGCGAGACGGCTTTATCGCTCTCATATCCGTATTGACGTGAGTGACCTCGGTATCATCAAAGGAAACGCTGTAGCTATTACAAATCGGAGTTAATGGAACCTATATAATGAGGATCGAAGAACGAGCACGGCGGATCAAACTCCTGATAATGGACTGCGACGGTGTACTGACGGATGGACGTCTTTATTTTTCAGCCGGCGGCGAGACGATGAAGGTTTTTCACGCTCGAGACGGGCAAGGTATTGCTTCGTGGCACAAGGCCGGATTTCGTTCCGGCATCATATCGGGCCGTGGTGCAACTGAAATAATTCAACGACGGGCAGACGAACTCGGGATGACATATATAAGGACGAACTCTCAAGACAAGGTGGTGGATCTCTCCGAGATCATCGCTGCGGCGGGTGTATCACTCGATGAGGTCGCATACGTAGGTGATGATATCGGCGATGTCGAAGTTATGAAGATCGTCGGCCTGCCGGTGGCGGTTGCGGATGCGGCGATCGAGGCAATCAATGCTGCGATATTCGTAACCGATCTGAAAGGCGGTAAAGGTGCGATCAGGCAGGTGACCGACTTGCTCCTAAATTCAAAGTAGGCAGGATCATCCAACGAGTAATCCTGCCGAAGCGATCTGCGTCAACTGATCCTCAATAATATCCGGTAGTGCCGCCGTGAATCGCTCCCGTTCTTCAAGGGGCAATTCAATTGCCGCCAGTATTTCGTCGGCAAGTTCGACTCTCCCGCGTGTTCCGTCAAGCATCGAGATGATCAGCCGCAATATGGGATCAAGCGTCTTTAAGTTTTTACCGGCGAGAGTCGTAAGATTTTCGATGTCCTCGCTAATCTGCCAACGGGCGAAT
>Ga0209476_10000172_pt1 | contig 44065 bp, 43 predicted proteins | sample KloWWTrecipitate_FD_187179 | JGI IMG/M metagenome (GOLD analysis project Ga0209476, IMG submission 187179) | Active sludge microbial communities from Klosterneuburg, Austria, studying microevolution and ecology of nitrifiers - Klosterneuburg... | ecosystem: Engineered > WWTP > Aerobic digester... | reverse complement strand
CGATGACCATATCGCCCGGCTGCAGGCCGGAAGTCTTCATGTCGAGGTCGTGGAAACCGGTCGGAACGCCGGTGATGTCCGACGGATGCTCGCGGTCGTAGAGCTCCTGGATGCGGTCCACCACCTGTCCGAGGAGGGGCTGGATCGCCGTGAAGCCTTCCGTGGTGCGCGCGCCGGCGTCCTTGATCTCGAAGACCTTCGACTCGGCCTCGTCGAGCAGCGCCTTGGCTTCCCGGCCGGCGGGATTGAGCGCGCTGGCGGCGATTTCATCGCCCACCGTGACCAGCTTGCGCAGGATCGCCCGCTCGCGGACGATTTCGGCGTAGCGCTTGATGTTGGCGGCAGAAGGCGTGCTGTTGGCAATTTCACCGAGGTAGGCCATGCCGCCCGCCTGCTCGGATTCGGCGGACTTTTCCAGGGACTCGAACACCGTCACCACGTCGGCCGGGCGGCCGGCCTCGATCAGGCGCGCGATGTGGCGGAAGATGCGCCGGTGGTCATCGCGGTAGAAATCCGCCTCGGCAACCTGGTCGGCGATGCGGTCCCAGGCGCTGTTGTCGAGCATCAGGCCGCCGAGGAGCGACTGTTCGGCCTCGATCGAATGCGGCGGCAGCTTGAGCGCCGTCATTTGCGGATCGCCGGATTGCGGGGAGTTGTATGCGCGGGCTTGGGCCATGGGATCGTTATTCGATTGAGTCGGTGAGTTTACTCGCGCAGCCAGGCCATGGCGAGTGGATAAACGGTGGATAAGCTGTAGAAAAACGGTGGGTATCCTGTGCAAATGCGGTGGATAAGCTGTGGGCAGTCCGGCGCAGCGGGCTTGGGCTATCATGCGGTATTGCAGGCTATTGGAGATTCGTTCATGCGCGGCACTTTCTGGCCTGTCATCCTCATCCTCGTCGGCGGCCTGCTCCTGCTCTCCAACCTGGGCATCCTGCCGCTGGGCGAGCTGAAGGCCATTCTGGCCAAGTGGTGGCCGCTGATCCTCATCCTCATCGGCGTCTCCGCCCTGCTGAAAAAAGGCCGCTGACCGGCTAAACGATGAACCGCAGCAGCTCGGCCGCCAGCCGCGTCACCCCCGCCAGCCCCAGCGCCACGCCCACCGACAATGCCACCGAGAACAGCGCCTCGCGCCGGCCGAGCGTCTTCAGCATTACGGCGAAGGTGGACACGCAGGGGATGTAGAAGGTCAGGAACACCAGGAAGACGAGGATCTGCACCCAGTCGAGCAGCGGCGCGATCTCCAGCGTGCCGAGCGCCTGGTACACCATCAGCAGCGAAAGCTCCTTCCTCAGGATGCCGAACAGGATCGGCACGCCGAGCGCCACCGGCAGGCCCAGCCACCACGCCGTCACCGGCGTCAGCGCCGCGTTGATGAGGTCGTCGGCGCCGAAGTGCGCCAGCAGCGCCAGCACCACGCTGCCGGCGATCAAGAGTGGCGTGACGATGGTCAGGATGTCGCTGGTGCGCGCCCAGGTGTTTCTCAGCAGCGCCGGCCAGGCCGGCAGGCGGTAGGGCGGGATCTCCAGCACCATGCCGCGCACGTCCTCCGGATAGCGCCGGCCGAGCAGCTTGCCGAGCACCGCCACCGTCAGCATGGCGAGAGCGAAGATGGCGAAGACGCCGAGGCCGCCGAGATACTTGCCGCCCAGCGCCAGCACGATGGCCGAGCGCGCCGAACAGGGCACGAAGGTAATCAGCAGCGAGGCGACGATGCGTTCGCGGCCGCGGGCCGTGGCGGCCACCGCCGAGATGGCCGGCACGTTGCAGCCGAGCCCGATGAGGAAGGGCACCGCCACGCCGCCATGCAGGCCGACCGCGTGGAAACCGCGATCCACGACGAAGGCGACCCGGTGCATGATGCCGGATTCCTCCAGCGCCACCAGCAGCAGCACCAGCGGCAGCATGTAGGGCACGACGATGCCGACCATCCCCACCAGCGCCTCGGCCACGGCGCGGCCGACCACGCCCGCCGTGCTGTCCGGCTGCCATTGCCCAACCCACGCCGCCAGTCGCGCGGAAGTCAGTCCGTCCAGCACGGCGCTCACCTCGAACACCATGAACAGCACCAGCGCAAATACCGCCAGGCTGCCGATCAGGCCCCCGCGCGGATGCAGGAACAGCTCGTCGAGCCAGCGCTTCCAGCGTTCGGTGTCCTCCGGCGCGCCCAACCGCGTCACCGTCTCGTACAACAGCGCCGCGCGATGGTGGCGGTCGGCATGCAGCTCGTCGGAGAGCGGTCGCGGCAGCGTGCGCTGCGCCTCGGCGCGCGCGGCCGTCACCTCCGGCACCACAGCGGGAAAATGCTCGGCCAGCTCGCGCAAAAACCAGTCGTCGTTTTCCGCCAGTTGCATCAGCAGCAGCGGGCGCGGCACGCGGAAGGCCGCCTCTATCTCGGGCTGCGCCAGGAGCGCGTTGAGCGGCTTCAGGCTTTCGCGAATGTGCTCGCTGCACAATTGCGCCAGCGGGCACACCTTCTCGCGCGCCGTCGCCAGCGCCGCGGCGAACAGCTCGGTGAGCCCCATGCCCATGTGCGCCACCGTCGCCACCACCGGCACGCCGAGCCGCTCCGACAGCGCCCTGGCATTGACGTAGAGGCCCTTTTCGCGCGCCTCGTCCATGCGGTTGAGCGCGATCACCAGCGGCCGGCCGAGCAGCGACAGCTCCAGGCTGAGTTCGAGGTCGCGTTCCAGGGAAGTTGCATCGACCACCTGCACCAGCACGTCCGGCGCGCGGAAGGCCGCCGTCGGCTGCTGCGGTTCGTGACGGGCGATCACCGGCCAGCGGTCGCCCCAGAGGAGGTACATCAGCACCACGCGGTCGGCTTCGCGCAGATGGTGCAGGGATTCGATCGAGGGCAGGTCGACCAGCGAGATCTCCTCGAGGCCGATGCCGACCAGGCACTCCTCGTAGGCCGATTCGCCGGCCAGGCGCGCGTGCTGCGCGGCGGCGCTGGAAGCCGCCTGGAAGATGCTGCTCTTGCCGGCCTGATGGCGGCCGACCAGGGCCACGCGGGGGCGTCTTTCGCCGCGCAGCAGCGGCGTGTGCAGCGGGATGCGGCCCGCGCCGGGGGATGCGCTCATGGGAGGATTATCCCATCACGCACGCTTCAAAGCTTGTGAAGAAATCGTAGCGAGCGGGCCGCAGCGAGGTGCGGCCGGAGCGCAGGAACCGGAATGTACGCGGTTGTACATGAGGATTCCGAGCATCGCCCAAACCCCGCTCCGGCCCGCGCAGTAGATTTATTCACAAGCGCTCAGCGGCTCGACTCCCAGTCGTGCGCATGCGTGTGGGCGTGCATATACGCGTGTGTGTCGCCGTCGTGGCGATGGCGGTGGCGATGCACCAGGTTGGCGGATTCGAGCAGCGCCCGATCGTGCAGCGCTTCCGGCAGCGGCCCGTCGTAGAGCGGCCGCCCGCCCTCGCCCAGCACCAGGCAGCGCTCGCCGAGTTCCGTCGCCATCGACAGGTTGTGCGTGCTGACCACCACTGTCTTGCCGCAGTCGAGGAGGAAATCCACCAGCCAGCCGGAAGCGCGCGGATCCAGGCTGGACACCGGCTCGTCGAGCAGCAGCACACGCGGATCGAGGGCGAGGATCGCCGCCAGCGCCACCTTCTGCTTCTGGCCGCCGGAGAGGGCGAACGGCGCCTTGTCGGCGAGCGGCGTCAGGCCGAGCGCCGCCAGCCAGCGATCCGCGCGCGCCTCGGCATCGGCGAAGCCGAGCTGGCGCGGCCCGTAGGCAATCTCGTCGCGCACGGTCGGATTGAAGAGCATGGCCTCGGGGTGCTGGAACAGCAGCACGACCTCGCTGCGGAAACGCCGCGTGAAGGCGCCGCCCTTGAGGCGCGCCGGCGTCACCTCCTCGCCGCCGTAGCGATAACTACCCGACTGCGGCTGCACCAGGCCGTTCAAGAGCTTCAGCAGGGTCGACTTGCCGCTGCCGTTGGCGCCGAGCAGCACCCGCTTCTCGCCCTCGCGCACGGAAAGCGAGACGCCATCGAGGATGGCTGGCGCGTCGGGCCAGGCAAAGCGGATGTCGGAGAGTTCGATCATGGTTTCCTGTAGGCGGTTGCCGCGCCCGGGCGGCGCGAACGCCAGACCGGACTACCCTCTCCCCCGGCCCCTCTACCGCAAACGGGAGAGGGAAGGTTCGAGTAGTCGTCGAAGCAGCCGCGCGAACGCATCGCCAGCGCCGTCTCGGCGGCCATGCACACCGACTTGTCGAGCAGGTGGCCGGCCTGGGCGGCGGCGTGACGGGCGCGCGCGGAAAGCGCCGGCGCGGCGGCATTGCGGCTGACAAAGGCGAGGCGGAAGTCGCGCAGCGCGCGCGCGAAGGCCTCGATCTGCCCCGCCGCCAGGGTGACGACGAAACTCAGGGTCGGCGAAAAGCGGCAGGCCTCGAGCAGGTTCACGCGGGAAACGAACCAGAAGCCGAGGTACACCAGCAGCAGCACGCGCAGGTTTACCAGCAGCAGGTACTGCGCCGAGAAGCTGCCCTGCCAGGCCGCCATCATCGCGTAACCCAGGCTCACCGTCAGATTGAAAGTCAGTATCGCCAGCACGGCGCGACGCAGGATTTTTCGCCGCGTCGTGCCGCTGGCGGCAAAGGCGGCGGCGAGCAGCGCCGCGAGCCAGAGCGGTTCATGCACGAAGGTCACGGCGACCACCGCCGCGAGATAGGCGAAGAGCCAGTGCGTCGCTTTCATGCCCTGCCCTCTCCCCCGGCCCCTCTCCCGCCAGCGGGAGAGGGGAGCGCCGGGAGCCACTTGCGCATCCGGGCGAAGCGCCACACCAGTACGGTCAGCACCGCCTCGCCGGCGCCGATGAAGACATGCGGGATCAGAACCGCCGGCAGGGTGATGGAAAACCCGAAGGGGAAAAATAGCGGTGTGCCGTCTTCCTTGTGAGCGATCAGCGGCTGCGCACCGAGCGTCAGGGCGACGAGGAGCCCCGCCAGCAGCACCGAGCACCAGGCGGCGATGGCGACCGCCGCCGTCTCGTTCATCCGTCGCAGCAGCCGGTAAGCCAGCACCGCCGCAATCGATCCGGCCAGCCCCATGGCCAGCGCATTCACCGCCAGCGCCGTGATGCCGCCGGCACCGAACAGCAGCGACTGCAGCGCCAGCACCAGGCTGTAGGCGAGGAAGGCCAGGCGCACGCCGAACAGCAGCGCCAGCATCGCCACGCCGAGCGCATGGCCCGAGGTGCCGCCAGGGATCGGCACCATGACCAGGCCGAGCCCGTAGGCCAGCGCCGTCATCGCCGCCAGGCGCGGCACGGCCTCCTCGTCGAGCGTGCGCCGCAAGCCGCGTGCCGCCCACGCCCAGGCCAGCCCCGCCGTCGCATAGGCGGGCAGGTAGGTCTGCGGCGAGAGGAAACCGTCGGGGATGTGCATGGCGTGGCGTCATTCCCGCGAAAGCGGGAATCCATAGTGTTGGCACTGGGTACCCGCTTCCGCGGGGACGACGATCAATTTGACGGTGGCATTCATCTCAGAACAGCATCGAGGCGCTGAACAGCAATCGGTACTTCTCCAGGCCCTCGGCGCCCTGCTGCAGGCGCTGTTCGTTGAGGTTTTTCCAGATCGCCTTCTTCACGCCGACGGCGAAGCTGAAGCGGTCCCAGTAGAAGCGCACGCCGGGGACGGCGTACAGCATGCGCCCGCCGGTGGCCTGCTCGCCGACGCCGTCGACCACGTCGCGGCCGAGCTTGAGGTATTGCAGCTCGAGGCTGAGGTCGGTGCGCAGCTTCTGCTCCGGGTTCGTGTGGATTCTGTAGGCCAGCCCGCCGTTCAGTCTCACTTCGCGGCCGAAGCGCGTGGTGAAGTCCGTGCCGGTGGTGTAGTCGGTGGCGTAGCGGTAGGTCCTGAACCACAGCGTCGACGCCTCGGCATTGAAGGTCAGCCTGTCGCTCAGCATCTTCGTCGCCGTCAGGCCGAGCGTGTAGGAAGGCTTGCCGAAGCCGGTGGACATGCCCGGGTCGATGGCGCCGTCGGGCAGGCGGGTGTTGGGCCGGCCGGTGGGCAAAGTCAGTCCGCCGAAGACGGTGAAGTGCCAGTCCTCCATCTCATCGAGGCTCTCGTTCTTCGGCACCCGCGAGAAGGCCTTGCCGTCGTGGCGGAAGCCGATCTGGCCGAGCACAGAGATGTCGGCCCACCCTTTCGTCTTGAAGCCGCCCGATTCGTCGGCCTTGACGTTGTGCGGCAGGAACAGGTAGCCGGAGAACCATGGCGTGAAGCCGTGGCCCAGCCCAAGCATGGTGAAGCGCGAAGTGTCGCCCTCCACGTCAGGCCGCGCCAGGCGGCCGCGCTGGAATTTGGCGTGGTCGATCTTCAGCGCCAGCAGCGTGCTGCCTTCCGGCAGCACCGCCGAGGTGGCGGATTCCACCGGCGCGCCGGGGCCTTCCAGCGCGGCGGCGCCGACGCCGGCGACACCGTGATGAGCCAGCACCGGCGCGGCGGCGAGCGACAGGGATAAAGACAGGGCGAGCGCTTTCTTCATGCGTGCTTCTTTCTGCGCAGGACAAGTTGAACGAGGCCGAACAGCGCCAGCAGGATGCCGGCGCCGAGGATGATCTTCGAGGCGCGGTCTTCGGTCGCCGCCGCGGCCACGGCCTCCCCGCTGCGCGGCGGGTTGAGCTTCAGATCGACGCCATGGCCGTCGGCGGCGAAGGCGCGCAGACGCACTTCCCCCGTCTCGGGCGGCACGAACACGGCGCGGCCCTGCACGTCGGTGCGGCCGACCGCGAGCGGCTTGTCGCTACCGGCCGCATACACCTCGAAGGCCTCGAAGGCGAAGGGCTGGCCGTCGGCGAAAGTCAGCCGCACCGACACGGCGCTTTGTGCGGCGACGGCGTGATGCACCTCGTGGGCGAAGGCCGGCAAGCAAGCCGTCAGCAGCCAGAAGAGAATCAAGCGTCTTTTCATTTGGCGGGCAGTTCGAAATTCAGGGTGGCGGCGCGGACCAGCGTGTCGGCCCGGCCGTCCCACGGGGATTTCCTCCGGTCATCGTCGAGCGGCGTCTCCAGGCTGGCGGCGATCATCTGCAGGCCGCCGTGGCGGATCTTCAGCACCACCGTGCCGTCATCATTCGTGGCGCCGCGCGTGGCGCCGTCGTAAGCCACCGGAACGTTGGCGCGCGGCTTGCCGGCGAGCGTCACGCGCACGGCTATCTTGTCGTCGACGCCGCTGCGGAAGGGATCCGCCACCGGCGTGATCTCCAGGCCCTGGGTCAGCGGCTGCGCCAGCGCCGCGCTCCAGCGATTAAGGCGCTTGACCGAGTCCTCCGAGCGCCAGCTTTTCAGCACGCCGGGAATGCCGTTCTTCGGCGCGTTTTTCGTCTCCCAGGCGGTCTTGGTCCAGTAGCCGGAGGAAGCCGCGACGAACAGCGCGGCGCATTCGCCGTCGAGCTTCGCCGGGTAGGCGGTGGCCACCGCCAGCGGACGGGACTGGCCGCGCTCATCGAAGCACAGCGCCTGCTTCACGAAATCCGCCGCATAGGGCACGCGCTCGGCGCCGGCGTGGGCGCCGGTGCGATGACCCTGCTGCAGCATGTAACCGCCCGCCTCCTGCTCCAGCCAGAGATCGTGGGCGGCGACCGGCAGGACCGGCGCCAGCAGCAGGATAGCCATGCGTATGAACTTCATTCAATTCATCTTAACAACAATCGTGCCAGTCGCAGCCAGAGCGTTACAAATTGATTCCATTCGGATTTCTGTCGGGTAAGCGGCGGTGGCCGAAAGCCGACCTGCCGTTATGAAGAATAATAGGAAAGTTCTTATCCGGCCAGCGGCAGGGTCAGCGTCAGCACGGCGCCGCCCCCGGGGTGATTGGAGGCCTTCAACTGGCCGCGATGACGCTCGACGATGCCGTAGCTGATCGACAGCCCCAGCCCGGTGCCCTTTCCCACCGGCTTGGTGGTGAAGAAGGGGTCGAAGACCTTGTCGAGGTTTGCTTCCCCGAAGCCGGGGCCGTTATCCTGGAAGGTCAGCAGCGCGCTGCGATTGCGCACGTCACCCTTGATATCGAGGCGCGGGTCCGGCTGCCGCTCGGTGCTGTCGATGGCGTTCTGCACCAGGTTCACCAGCACCTGCTGCATCTGGCCGGCCGAACCGGAGACGGGAATCTCTTTCGGCACGTCGAGCGCCACCTTGATCCTCGAGCCGGAGGCTTTCACCACCCAGTGCACCGAGCGTTCCAGCACCTCGGCCAGGTTGAAGGTCTCCTCCTCGCCGCGGTCCTGCGCCGAGAAGCGCTTCAAGCCGGCGACGATGTCGCGCGTGCGCTCGGCGCCCTCGATGGTGCCGTCGATGAGCGGCTGCATGTCCTCCATCAGGCGGTCGATGCGCAGGCTCTTGCGCAGCTCGGCCAGTTCCTCCGCCGATTTGCCGGCATGGATGGCGTCGAGGTATTCGCGCATGCGCTGGCCGTAGCGCTGCAACGCATAGACGTTGCCGAGGACGAAGCTGATCGGGTTGTTCAGCTCGTGCGCGACGCCGGCGACAAGGCGGCCGAGGGAAGCCATCTTCTCGGAGTGGATGAGCTGTTGCTGGGCGAGCTTGAGGTCCTCGTGCGCCTGGCGCAACTGCTCGTAGGCGCGGCGCAGGTCGCCGACGGGGCGGCCGGTCATCACCATGCCGACAAACTTGCCGACCGGCGACAGGCGCGGCGTGCAGTTCACCGCCACCGGCATCTCCGGCGCGTAGCGGCACTTGAAGTGCAGCTCGCAATCATGGATGCGCTCGCTGTGCAGATCGCGCAGGAAGCGGCCCGCCTGGTCGCTCGAAGCATCATCGGCGAAGAGGTCGATGAGCGGCGTGCCGCGCAGTTCCTCCTCGCCCTGGCCGACCAGGTCGGCAAGGGCCTGGTTCACCTCCTGGATGACGCCGTGGCGGTCGCACACCACCAGCACGTCGGACATCGAGGTGAGCACGCTGAATATGAACTTCTGCGTCTCCTCCAGCTTGGCGTTCTTCTCCTCCAGCGCCACCTCGTACTGCAGCAGGTCGGAGTACACCTCGTCCATCTTGCGGATGACGTCGATCCAGACGTCCTCGCCGACGCCCTCGGGCGGATGGTCGAGGACGTGCGCCGGCAGGGTCGGCAGGTAAACCTGCGTGGATTTGTCTTCGGGTCGCTTGGGCATCGTCAGTTGTAGGAGCGGCCTACCGGCCGCGATTCAGGCCGTTTCGCGGCCGGTAGGCCGCTCCTGCACAATTCCTCAGCTTTTCGGCCGGCTGTGCACATGGTAGGGATGGTCCGGCCCGTGGTGATGGCCGTGGTGATGCTTGCGGCCGGCGTTCACGTCGGCGGGAATCAGGTTGAGCGCGCCGTGGCGCACGCCGCGCTCGGCCATCATGGCGTGGGCGAATTCGCGCACCGCCGCAGTCGGTCCGCGCAGGATCACCGTCTCCATGCAGTTCTCGTGGTCGAGGTGGGCATGCATGGTCGACACGGTGAGGTCGTGGTGCGCGTGGCTCTGCGCGGTGAGCCGCTCGGCGAGGTCGCGCTCGTGGTGGTTGTAGATGTAGGACAGCGCGGCGATGCAGTCGGGCGCCTCCTCGCGGTCGAGGCGGCTCGCCTCCAGCTTCTCGCGCAGGATGTCGCGCACCGCCTCGGAGCGGTTGCTGTAGCCGCGCTCGCGGATCAACCGGTCGAATTCCTTCGCCAGCTTTTCGTCGAGCGAGATGGTGAAGCGTTCCATGGCCTCTCCTCAAGGCAGCCCTGCGCCGGCCGTGCCGGCGCCAATGTCTGCCTATGTTACAGAGGTTGCGGAGGGTTGAGCGGCCTACCAGTAGTTCTCGAAGGCCATCTGGCCGGCAACGCCGCGCCGGGCGGTCTGCAGGCCGCGCGCGGAGAGCAGCCCGCGCAGTTCGCGCGCCAGCTCGGGATTGCCGCAGACCATGACGCGCGCGTCCTCCCGCGTGAGCGGCACGCCGGCCGCCGCCTCGAGGCGGCCGTCGGCGAGCAGCTGCGGGATGCGCGCCGGGAGCGCGGCCGTGCCGGGCTCGCGCGTGACCACGGGGATGTGGCGCAGCTTCGTCCGGGCGCCGGCGAACAGCTCATCGCCGGGCAGCGCCAGGATGTCGTCGCGGTAGGCGAGCTCGGCCTCGCGCCGCACGCTGTGCACCACGATCAGGCGCTCGAAATCCTGCCACACCTGCGGTTCGCGCAGGATGGAGACGAAGGGGCCGAGCCCGCTGCCGCTGGCCAGCAGCCACAGCTCGCGGCCCGGCGCCAGCTGGTCGAGGGTGAGGAAGCCGTAACTGGCCTTCTCGACGAGGACGCTGTCGCCTTCGGCAAGCTTCTCCAGGCGCCCGGAGAAGGCGCCGCCCGGCACCAGCACGGCGAGAAATTCGAGATGTTCGTCGTAGGCCGCCGAGACGACGGAAAAGGGGCGCCATGCCGCCCCGCCCTCGCCCTCCAGCCCCAGCCGGGCGTAGTGGCCCGGCGTGAAGCGGAAGCCCTTGTGGCGCGTCAGGCGGATGGAGAGCAGCGTCGGCGTCCAGCGGCGGATGGACAGCACGCGCTCAGCCGTCCATTTCGCGCTGCCGCGCGGCGGCAGCTCCGGCAGGCCCAGCCGCAGGCCGGCTTCATGAATGGCGCCCATTGCCTTCTCCCGTCCCCGGTTAAAGATGTACGATAATTACATCTTAATGATAGCGCCGATCCGGCACTTAAGCAAGATATTCCATACATCTTTTGATGCCCGTCCCGCTACTTGCGGCGCAGCTCGGCGAACTTCTCCTTGATGCGGCTCCAGCGGTCGGCTTCCGGCAGGGCGTCCTTCTTCTCGACGATGGCCGGCCAGAGCGCCGCCAGCTCGGCATTGAGGACGACGTACTCCTTCATGCCGTCCGGCACCTCCTCCTCGGCATAGATCGCGTCGACCGGGCATTCGGGCACGCACAGCGTGCAGTCGATGCACTCGTTCGGATCGATCGCCAGGAAGTTCGGCCCTTCGCGGAAGGCGTCGACCGGGCAGACGTCGACGCAGTCGGTATGCTTGCAGTTGATGCAGGCTTCGGTGACGACGTAGGTCATGGCGCTCTCCCGCTTAGGCGGCGGCGCCGGCCGGATGCAAGGTCACCTTGGCCACGACCGGGCAGTCGCCGCCGGGCTGGCACGGCTCGGCGGGCTTCCTCACGGCGACGGCCGACCAGCGCCGGCGCGCCGGCGCCTCCGCCGGCCCGAGGTTGGCCGCCGTCGGCGGGATCGGCTTGCCGTCGGCGAGCAGCTTCTCAACGCGGCGCAGGCCGAGCAGCGCCGCGCCCATGGCGCCGTTCAACTGGCCCAGCCCGTTCGGTGCGACGTGGAACCGGCCCTTGAGGCTGTCCTCCAGCGCCTTGATCATCGCCTCGTTGCGCGTCATGCCGCCGGTCAGCATGTAGCCGGCCTCCAGGCCGACGCGGCGCATCAGTTGCACGGCGCGTCCGCCCAGCGCCACCATGGCGCCCATCATGATGTCCTCCGCCGGCACGCCGTTGGAGAGGTGGTTGATCACCTCGGATTCGGCGAACACCGCGCAGACGCTGCTGACTTCCACCGGCTTGGTCGAGCGCAGCGCGTAGGGGCCGATGTCGGCGGTGGTGAGGCCGAGGTAGCGCGCCGTCTTCTCGAGGAAGGCGCCGGTGCCGGCGGCGCACTTGTCGTTGAGGCGGAAGGCGCGCACGCGGCCGTCGCCGTCCACGCGGATGGCCTTGATGTCCTGGCCGCCGATGTCGAGGATGGTGCGCGTGTCGGGGAAAAGGTGCACCGCCGCATGGGCGTGGGCGGTGAGTTCCGTCACCTGGGTGTGGCGGAAGGCCACGGTGTGGCGGCCATAGCCGGTGGCGGCGACGTAGTTGACGTCGCCGCGGTCCACGCCGGCGGCCTGCAGCAGCTCCTCGAAGACGCCCTCGGATGCCTGGCCGAGCTTGAAGCCGGTGCGCCGCACCGCCGTGCCGACGACGCTGCGCTTGCCGTCGAGCAGGATGGCCTTGGAATAGGTGGAACCGATATCGATGCCTGCAACGTACATGATCATGCCTCCTCTGCCATGGCCAAAGCCGGTTGCGGTTGCGCTTCCGCGCCGAACACGCGGTCGTGGGAATACAGCGCCGCGCCGAGCGCGCCGCAGAAATGCGCGTCCTGGCTGACGTTGATGCGCATGCCGATCAGATCCTCGATCAGCTTCACCATCGCCGTGTTGCGGCTGACGCCGCCGGTGAAGGTGACTTCGGACTCGATGCCGACGCGCCGCGCCAGCGACACGCAGCGGCTGGCGATGGCCTGGTGCACCCCCATCAGCACGTCCTCGGGCAGGATGCCTTTGGCGAGGTGGCTGATGATTTCGGATTCGGCGAACACCGTGCACGTCGTCGTGATGCGCACCGGGTTGGTCGATTTCATCGCCAGCGGGCCGAGCTCGGAGAGCGGCATCTCAAGGGCGTAGGAAGCGGCGCCGAGGAAGCGTCCGGTGCCGGCCGCGCACTTGTCGTTCATGGTGAAGTCCTCGACGTTGCCGTCGGGGCCGACGCGGATGGCCTTGGTGTCCTGGCCGCCGATGTCGATCACCGTGCGCGTCAGCGGAAACAGCATCACCGAGCCGCGCGCGTGGCAACTGATCTCCGTCACCTGTTCGCGGCCGAAGGTCACCTTGTAGCGGCCGTAGCCGGTGCCGGCGACCCAGACGACGTCGTCCTCGGCGATGCCGGCGTTGTCGAGTGCGGCGCGAAAGGCGTCTTGTGCCACGGTCACCATGCTGGTTTCCATGTCGAGCAGCGCGCGCCCGACGATGTTCCGGTTCTCGTCGATGATCACCGCCTTGGTCTGCGTCGATCCGACATCCACTCCTGCAACGTATTTCATGGGTTTTCTCCTGTTTCAGACGGCGGCAACGGTCTTGCGCGCGAGCGGGCCGGCGCCGCCGCGCTGCTGCAGGGCCTCGAAGAAGGCATCGACGCGGTTCTTGATCTGGGCGTCCGACCAGTAGCGCGGATCGATCAGGTCGGACTCGATGTAGAGGGTCGGCACATCGAGGCGCTTGTTGATGTACTCGCGCGTGTCGGCCATGCCCGAGGATACGAAGCGGCAGCTTTTGATGCCGTGGAAGACGACGCCGTCCACCTCGTAGTCCTTGATCTGCTGGGCCAGGCGCTCGTGGGCGAAGAACTGGTTGGACAGGCCGCGCTGCGCCGCCAGCGCCGTCACCTCGGCCAGGCTCTCCAGCGGACGCGAGGTGTCGTAGCGCAGGTCGGTGGCGTCCATGCCGCCGGCGGCGAAGGTCAGGTAGTCGGAGTAGGCGAAGACGCCGCCCCAGGTCTCGAACAGTTCCACCAGCCGGCGCATCGAGACATAGCACGGCGTGCCGGAGAAGAGCAGGCGGAAGCGCTCCTCGGCCACCCTGCCCTCGCCGCGCGCCACCTTGGCCTTGAGGTGCGCCTCCAGCCGGCGCATGAACTCAACGCCTTCCTCGGTGCCGCGATGCACGTTCATGATGCCGATGTAGGTGAGGCCGTCGAGCATGGCGTTGAAGGGCGCCGGGCACTGGCGGTTGAGCGCCATGACGTTGTTCCAGTGGTCCACCATCTTGTTCACGCGCGCCTCGACCTCGGCCAGTTTGTCCATGTCGAAGCGTTTGCCGGTGATGCGCTCGCACTGGGCGATCAGCTCCTGGAACTGCGCCTCGACCCAGCGCGCGTCGGCCGCGTGCTGGGCGTCGCCCGGCCGCACCTGCCAGCCGGCGGCGCGCTGGCCGGGCAGGTCGAGCACGAAGGTCGGCGTCTTCAGCCAGCGCTCCCAGATCTCGGCCCACTTGATGAAGGTGCCGCACATGTTCGAGGCCACCGCCAGGCTCGCCTTCGGGATGCGGCCGGCCGGATGCTCGTTCTCCTTGAGAATCAGGCCGACGTCGGCCTTGACGTAGGAGCAGACGTCCGGCGACATGCCGTAGTCCTCGGACAGGCGGATGTATTCCTCGGAGGCCTTGCGCACGCCGGTCTGCAGCGAGTTGATCTCGGGGAAGACCAGCTCGAAATCGAAGGCGCGCAGGATCTCGATGGCGTTGCCCATGACGAAGACGTTGGCGACGGCGGCGTTACGCGCGTTGGCCGTCTCCAACTGGGCGTACCAGTCCTTGATCAGGCGCTGGCCCTCGGCGCGGGGATCGAAGTCGTCGGTCTCTGTCGGGGCGGGGTGCTGCAGGGTTGCGGTGCTCATGTCTCTCTCCTTTTCTTATGCGAGGGCGAACAACAGGGATTCGGAAAAGGTCTCCACCTGCATCGACATCTGCTCGAACGAGGTCATCTTTTCCTCGAACTCGAGCACCAGGTAGGGGATGTTCTCCGCGTCGAGGTGCTTGGACCAGGCGAGCTGCTCGTCGAGGCCGGGCTCGCAGAACTTCGCCGCGGTGAGGATGGCGGCGTCGGCCTTCGACTTCTTCAGCATGGCCATCAGGTAGTCCTCCTTGGACTTCCTTGCGTCGTGCTGCACCGGGCTGGCGTCGGAGCGCTCGACGTAGCTCTCGGCCAGCGCCCAGATCGGATCGCCGGTCTCCGGCACGTCCTCGATCAGCCAGCGCAGGCCGACGAGGAGGTCGTCGTCGACGATGTAGCAGGTCTCGTCGAGCGTCTCGAGCATCTCCAGGGGCGGCTGCTCGCAGAAGCCGCCGACGAAGACCACGCGCGGCTTGTCCTGTGCCGGCAGGCTGCGGTGGCGGATGGCGTCGAGCGCCCGCGCCAGCAGCGCGTTGTGCTCCTCGCAGGGCATGCGCGTGCGCGCGCGCAGCAGCAGGTAGGACTCGGTGCAGCTCACCTTCCATGGCTCGTCGCGGCGGATGCGGTAGAGCTCGCGCAGCAACTTGCGGTTGACGTTATAGGTGCGGATGCTGGCGCGCAGCGCCTCGTCGTCGATGGCGCGGCCGGTCTTCTTCTCGAGGTCGGCGCGCAGGCGCTGGTATTCGGCGGCGATGTAGCGCGCCGCGCCCGGCGTGTTCACGTTCTGCGGCAGGTAGAGGATCTGCGCGAGCTGGTCCGGCAGGTTGCGCGACCAGATGCCGGCCAGGTGCTTGGCCGCGTCACAGATCGGATGGGTGACGAAGCCGGTCATGCCCTGCAGGGTGCCGTTGAGGCCCAGCTCCGTCGTCGAGCGGCAGATCGAGCAGACGAAGGAGCCCATGCGCGCGTCGGCATGCTTCATCTCCAGCTTGTTGCCGCCGCCGAGGATGTTCACCGGCAGCAGGCCGGCCGCATGGGCGATCTCTTCGGGGAAGTACACCGGGAAGTGGCCGAGGGTGCCGCTGAAGCCCTCGGGCAGTTCGTCCTGGCTGGGGATGGCGTTTTCGCGGGCCGCCGCGTTACAGCGCTCGAGGACGTTCGAGAGTTCGATCTCGTGATCGTAGGGAATTTGCGCATTCATAGCTCGCCTCCTTTGGCTGAGTGAGTGATGTATTTTTATGCACTTTTTACATCACTCATGAACTATGAAGCATTGATTTGAGTCAATTACCCGACTATTTTAGTCAAGAAATAACATTATTATGCATAATGTTTTAGGTGTATGCATTTTTATGCATGGTGCGCACCTTGCGTGCTGGCTTCGATGCGATAAATTTCTTGATATTAATGGTTATAACCCATTGCCCATCCCTGCAACACACACCGATTCCGTATGGCATGCCCCATAAGAATAAAACGCTTGCGAACGGGTTTTACAAGGGTCATTTTGCGAATGTCATCGAACGCACAACGTCATCCAGCAGCTTGATGAAATTCCGTTTTGGCTTGAATTGCAATCGCAGCTCGTCTAGATAGTCGCCGTATCGCGATTGCTTTTTCTGCGCCTTCATCAGGTCACCCACCCGACGGACCAGCCGCACGCCTTCCTCGTAGGCCGAGTTCTTGGTCTCGCCGACGATGGCTGGAATCACTTGCCGGTACAGGCTGATCGCATCGTCAGCGCGATCCTTTTCGAGCTTCCCGGCCAACGTGATCAACAGGCTGCGGTTGCAAATACCTTGGTGGGCGGCTGTCCAGGCGGCATCCACATCCTTCTCCCACAAGGCAATCGACAGCCGCAGGGTGTAATTGGGCATCGATGGTTTCGGCTTCCAGCGACTGGTCGAGGTGGCCTCCTTGGTAATCGTCTGATCGAGGCAGGCCAGTGCGCGTTCGCGCTGCGACGGCCAGATGCCCAGCTTGCCGGCGACCTCGTGCAGTTTCTTGTAGGGCTCCAGACCGGGACGTTCCTCGAACTGAATCCAGGTCAGTTGCAAGGCCTCGTCGTTGCGCTTGCGCTTCAGGTAGGCGGCAACGAGGAAGTCACGCAGGCTGTCATGCGGCCGGTCCGGAAAGGCCTTCAGACCTCGCTCGGCCCACTCCAAGGCTTCGTCGTGGCGTTTCGCCTTGGCCAGGATTTCGGCGATGCCGAGATAACGATAGCCGGAGGAAAGATCCTTGGCCTTGATCGCCACCATCTCGTCCACATCGCCGCGGGCCTCTGCCAGACACTCCATGATGCGGGTGATCGCCGAGCGATGGGCGTCATAGCCCTTGTCGTCGGTCCGTGGCTTGATTTTCTGCCATTCGGCTTCGGCCAGTTCGCGGTAGCGTTGCAAACCCTTCTTGCCGAGAGGCGCCCGATAGGTGGCGGCGTCAAAACTGCACAAGCCGAACGGCAAGGTGGTTTCAAAACGGAACAGCCGTTCGGCAAGGGTCACCGGGTCGGGCTTCGCCAGAGCGCAGGCTTTGAGATGCAGTTCACCGAGACGATAGACGATGCCGCCGATCTCGCCGTTCGAGTCATCGACCTGCTCCATAGCGTTCTCGATCTTCTCGATCGCATGCTCGGCGAGCCCGACCAGCATGGCCGCCGAATCCGGCTGCAGAAGCTCGGACAGGGAATCGGCTATCAGCCGGCGATGATGCCGATCCATGTTCGTCGAGCCATGCCAGCCCGACCGCGACGCAGTGCTTGCAGAAATAGCCGCCAGCGGCGCGCGGACAGGTGCAATCTGCGGCAAGCTCGCCCTCCTCGTTCCGGAGTTCGACCTGATAGGTTTCGGTGCCTTCGACTTTGGCTGAAACATTGCTTTCCTGCGCCCGCAGCCGCCCGACGGCACCGACGGAAAAATATTCTTCGCCGCGTCGAAAGGCAGTACCGCCGGCCAGAAATTCAAGCGCGTTACGATTGATGAGCGTGGCCAGCACCTCTATTACCCTCTTTATTGCACTCTTTCACGCTAATTACCTCTTTTGCCAGAGCGCGCCAGGGCCGCGGCCGATGCAGTCGACCATCTGCCCTTTCTGCGTATTCAGGACTCGCCGAATCATGTCGCGGCTCACCCCTGGGCAGGCGCGCTCCAAGTCTGCCAGTGAAAAGGTGCCGGACATCTTGCCGATGACTTCGAGCACCAGTTGCGTCTTCGAACCCCGAGGTTCCGAAGTTTCTCCGACACGCTCGACGAATTCCCGATAGGCGCCCTTCAGGATGAACAGCACGTAATTGATGTACGGCCAAGGATCATGTTTGCCTTCATGCCACCCCTGCGAGCTTTGCTCCAGGGTTTCGTAATAGCGATCTTTGTTTTGTTCAACGAGGCGTTCCAGGCTGATGTAGCGGCCGACCTCCAGGCCCAACTGGCAGCTCTGCAACAGCCACAGCAACCGGGAGACCCGGCCATTACCGTCGCGGAACGGATGGATACACAGAAAATCGAGATTGAAGGCTGCCAGGGCAATCAGCGGTGGAACCCAGCGCTCTTCCAGGCAGGTCTGCCAGTCCGCAATCAACTGGTCCATGGCTTCAGGAGTCTGCTTCGCCGACACAGTGCGAAAACGTATGCGTTCACTGCCATCTGGATAGCGCTCGATGATGTCGCCGTCCTTTTTTCAGCAAAATTCCCCAAGATCGGAAAAGTACCAGGCTGTTGCCGAAGATATTGGTGAATTGGCCGACTTGAATTGACGTAGTGAATTCATCGTTTTTCTTTCTGCGATTCAGATTCGCGAGATGACATTCGTATCGACCAGCGAATGCAAATGGCTATCCAGCAGCTTTGGAATGCTTCCTCCACTTATCAATACACCTGCCTCCATGTTCCTTTCCATCGCAAAGCCGGTCAATGCACCGTGCACACCATGCACGGATCGAAGGAGCGCACGACATGCTGGACGGCGACATTGCCCTCGCCCACCGGCGTGTCGACCAGCGCCTGTTCGAGCGGGCCGGGCGTGCCGCCGCCGTCGCGCGGCGAGAAATTCCAGGTCGTCGGCGAGATGATCTGGTAGTTGGCGATGCGCCCGCCGGCGACCGAGATCCAGTGGCCGAGGCTGCCGCGCGCCGCTTCCACCAAACCGGCACCCGAGGCTTCTGCCGGCATCTCGCCCTGCGTGCAGAAGGGCTCGCCGGGGATGAGCTGCTGCACCCACTTTTCCATTTCCGGCAGGATCACGGCAATCTCCAGCAGGCGGGCGACAACGCGGCTTTTCACGTTGCCGCCGCCCTGCTGGACGAGGTCGCGGGCCAGCGGGTGTCCGTTCACCACCTGCCGCGCCAGCGCGCCGGTCTCCATCGGCAGGCCGGCCAGGCGCGGCGCCTTGCACCAGGTGTAGCCCGCCGCTTTCTCGTCCTGCGGCCGCGTCTCGCCCTGCGCCGGGTGGCGCGTCTCGCCCTCCAGCCAGGCGTGGGAGATGTCCTCGGCGACGGCCTGCGCGTCGAGCGGATGCAGTTGTCCATCCCAGACGCCGTCCCGCAGGAACTGACTTTCCTCCTGCGGGTAGTTGCCGTAGCTCATGAAGCGATTGAGGCCGCGGCCGAGCTGTTCCAGCGCCAGATCGTCGGCGATCCCGAGGAAGGCGCAGAAATCGCCGCGCGGCTTTTCCGCGGCCCAGCACGCCAGCGCCGCAGCAGAGTCGAGCGCGGCGACGGCTTCGAGTTCATCGCCGAAGAGCACCGTCTCGACATGGCGGCGGAAGTCGCGCAGCAGGGCGAACAGGCGGATCTTCTCCGAGGCCTCAAGTGCGCGCGCCACGCCGCCGGGCTGGATCGCCAGGCTGTGCGGCCACTTGCCGGCCAGCGTCGCCATGGCGGAGAGGAAAGCCGTGCGCGCCGGCAGGATCGCGCCCGCCGCGCTGCCGCGCACGGCGCGGAAGCGCTCGGCCGCGCGCTCGTGCCAGGCGCGGCCGGCATACTCGGCACGCGCAAAGTCGGGCATGAAGAACAGGTAGAAATGAGTGAAGTGGTCGGCGACGTTCTCGACGGCATGCGCCAGGTTGCGCGTGATGCGGCCGTTGGGCGCCGCCCGCAGGCCCATCGCATCGGCCAGCGCGGACGCGGCGGCCATCGACTGCGACACCGAGCAGATGCCGCAGATGCGCGGCGCGAACATCAGCGCGTCGAAGGGATGCTTGCCGCGCAGGATCTGCTCGAAGCCGCGGTAGAGCGGCGAGCCGGCCCAGGCTTCGGCCACACGGCCGTCCTTCACCTCCAGCGTCACTTCGAGGTCGCCTTCGACGCGGTTGAAGGGACCGACGACGATTCTTGTCATGTGTGAGAGCTAACGCAGGTCGCTCCCTCTCCCCGCTTGCGGGGAGAGGGTTGGGGTGAGGGGCAAGCGGCCGGCCCACCCTCACCCCTGCCCTCTCCCGCCAGCGGGAGAGGGGGAAAACCGATCCTGGCCCAAGGAAAACCCAAGAAAGTCATTTCAGCCCCGTTTTCTTCACCGGCGGCACCACCACCTGGTGGTCGGCGACGGCATTCTCGCGCACGCGCTTCGGCGTCGCCGATTTCGACAGCGCGGCCAGCGCGACGAACCAGGCCTTCGGCATGTCTGTCGGCAGCCCGATCGGGATGCCGGCCAGCTTCGGCGTCTCGTGGAAGGGATGGCCCGGCTCCTCGAAGCCCGGCTCGGTGCAGGAGATGCACGGCGCGCCGCCGCGCGCGCAGGAGCCATTGCCGTTCCACAGGCGGATGTTGCAGTCGGCATGGGCCTGCGTGCCCTTGCAGCCCATGTTCTCCATCAGGCAGCCGAGGTCGGAGGGCTTGTGCGCGCTGGCCTTGAACTCGTAGTACTCATTGCGCGTGCAGCCGTGGTGCACCAGGTGGTCGGCGAAGAAGCGCGGCCGGTTGATCGTGTCCAGGTCCTTCGCACCGAAGGCGCCCAGCGCAAGCGCCGTCAGCGTCTCGGTGATCCAGTCGGGATGGCAGGGGCAGCCGGCGATGTTGATGACGGGCAGGCCGCCGCGGCTTTTCCAGTTGGCGCCCAGCAGCCCGCCCGGGCTGTCGCCCTCGTACTGCAGGCCGCAGGCGTCGGTGACGTTCTCGCCGGCCGCGGCGACGCCGCCCCAGGCGGCGCAACTGCCGACGGCCAGGGTGTAGCGGGCGACGCCGGCGAGCTGCTTCACCCACTCGGTCATGGCGATGCCGGTGCCGGCATGCCGGTGGAAGCGCCCGGTGCCGCGCGGCCCGCGCAGCAGCGCGCCTTCGACGCAAAGGACGTCGAGGGGAATTTCGCCGGACGCGCACTGTTCGAGGATGCGCTTCGCCTCGTCGCCGCTTTCCTCGGAAAGGCTCGGGTGCCACAGCACGCGCACGCCCACCGCATCGAGCGAAGCATGCAGGTCGCGCGCGTCCGAGCACAGCAGCGACATCGTACAGCCGCCGCAGCCGGCCGATTGCAGCCAGAGCAGGTTGAGGGGGGCCTTCATCTCGAAGAAGCCAGATTCATGCGCGCCGTTCATGGGGCCGAGCTTGCCGTGGAAAGTTCCGGCAGGCAAGCGGCCCGGTCAAAAGGGTTCCAAGTTCCGTGCCAGCAATTACCTGATTGGATTACAAGGGCTTGCGAGACACCCTCGGCGCGCGGACGGTCGCCGCACGGACGAAATGCAAACCGCATCGGAAGGCGCCGTTGCATGCGGCGGGGCCGCGGAGGATACTGCCGCCTCGCCCCTGGAGACCCGCATGCGCACTCTCGTTCTCGGCCTGTTGCTGTTCCTCGGCACCCACTCGATCCGCATCGTCGCCGATGGCTGGCGCACGGCGCGCATCGCGCGCCTCGGCGAAAACCGCTGGAAGGGCCTCTACTCGCTGGCCTCCGCCCTCGGCCTCGGCCTGATCGTCTGGGGCTACGGCCTGGCCCGCGCCGAGCCGGTGGCGCTGTGGACGCCGCCGGGGTGGACGCGCCACCTCGCCGCGCTGCTCACCCTGCCCGCCTTCATCCTGATCGCGGCGGCCTATGTGCCGGGCAGCCGCATCAAGGCGGCCATCGGCCATCCGATGGTGGCGGGGGTGAAGGTCTGGGCCATCGCCCACCTGCTGTCGAACGGCAACCTCGCCGATGCGCTGCTGTTCGGCGCCTTCCTGCTCTGGGCCGTGCTCGATTTTCGTTCGGCGCGGCAGCGCGACCGCGCCGCCGGCGTCACCTACCGGCCGGGCACCGCGGCGCGCGACGGGATGGTAATCGCCGCCGGAGCCGGCGTCTGGGCGCTGTTCGCCGGCTTCCTGCACCTCTGGCTGATCGGCGTGCGACCGTACTGATGGCGCAGCCGCTATAATTCGCGCCTTTGTGGGAGCGGCGTCCACGCCGCGAACGCCTTCCGAATCGCGGCGTGGACGCCGCTCCCACAGCGAACCTGGATTGAAGTCATGAGCACCACCCCTTTCCCCGCCGACCTCCTGCGCGACGTGCAGAAGCGGCGCACCTTCGCCATCATTTCCCACCCCGACGCGGGCAAGACCACGCTGACGGAGAAGCTGCTGCTGTTCGGCGGCGCCATCCTGATGGCCGGCACGGTGAAGTCGCGCAAGAGCGCGCGCCACGCCACCTCCGACTGGATGGAGGTGGAAAAGCAGCGCGGCATCTCGGTGACCAGCTCGGTGATGCAGTTCGACTACGGCGGCCACACCATCAACCTGCTCGACACGCCGGGCCACCAGGATTTCTCCGAGGACACCTACCGCGTGCTCACCGCCGTCGACGCCGCCGTCATGGTGATCGACGCCGCCAAGGGCGTGGAAGCGCAGACCATCAAGCTGCTGGAAGTCTGCCGCCTGCGCAATACGCCGATCATCACCTTCGTGAACAAGCTCGACCGCGAAGTGCGCGAGCCGATGGACCTGCTGCAGGAGATCGAGTCGGTGCTGCAGATCGACTGCGCGCCGATCACTTGGCCGCTCGGCATGGGCAAGACCTTCCGCGGCGTCTGGCACCTGCTGCACGAGCAGTTGATGCGCTTCAAGCCCGGCGAGGAGCACGCCGGCGGCGAGACCGAGCTGATCGAGGGCATCGACAACCCGAAGCTCGACGAACTCTTCCCGCTGGAAATGGGCCGGCTGCGCGAGGACGTCGAGCTGATCCTGGGCGCCAGCCATCCTTTCGACATCACCGCCTTCCTCGCCGGCACGCAGAGCCCGGTGTTCTTCGGCTCCGGCATCAACAACTTCGGCGTGCGCGAGATCCTGCAGGCGCTGGTCGAATGGGCGCCGCCGCCGCAGCCGCGCGACGGCGGCACGCGCATGGTGCAGCCGGCCGAGGCGTCGTTCTCCGGCTTCGTCTTCAAGATCCAGGCCAACATGGACCCGAAGCACCGCGACCGCATCGCCTTCTTCCGCGTCTGCTCGGGCCGCTACACGCCGGGGATGAAAGTCAGTCACCGCAGGACGGCGAAGGAAATCAAGCTCGCCAACGCGCTGACCTTCATGGCCAACGAGCGCGTGGCGAGCGAGGACGCGGTGGCCGGCGACATCATCGGCATCCACAACCACGGCCAGTTGCAGATCGGCGACACGCTCACCGAGGGCGAGGCGCTCGGCTTCAAGGGCATCCCCTACTTCGCGCCGGAACTCTTCCGCGTCGCCCGCCCGCGCGACCCCTTCAAGTCGAAGCAACTGGAGAAGGGCCTGCAGGAGCTGGGCGAGGAAGGCGCCATCCAGGTGTTCCAGGCGACCATCAACAACAACCTGCTGCTCGGCGCCGTCGGCGTGCTGCAGTTCGAGATCGTCGCCCAGCGCCTCGCCACCGAGTACAAGGTCGACGCCCTCTACGACGCCGCCAGCATCTCGACGGCGCGCTGGCTCACCTACCCGGACGAAGCGACGCGCCGCGATTTCGAGCGCGAACAGGCCGCCGCGCTCGCCACCGACGTCGATGGCAACGCGGTGTTCCTCGCCACCAACAAGTACAACCTGCAGGTCACCATGGAACGCTGGACCAAGGTCGGCTTCCACACCACGCGCGAGCACGGGCAACGGGTCAGCCACGCGTAACAACGCCGTCATTCCCGCGCAAGCGGGAATCCAGGAACATCAGTGGGTAATTATCTCGTTCGCCTTCTGACCAGTCCGAGCTTCTTCCTCGCGCTGCCCGACAGCAGCGGCGGGGTGATCATCTTGCGCAGCCACTTCAGCTTCGTCATGGGTTTTTCGACGAAGTAGCGCTCCTGCAATTCCGAGAAGCCCTTTTCGAAGCCGGCCAGGGACGGTTGGTCTTCCTTGAATCCGATCCCGACAACGGTATGGGGAAACTTCTTGACCCCGACATGGCCGACGAAGCAGTGCGCGAACGGTTTCAGCAGCGACCTGAATGCCTCGGGCGTGAACCGCCAGTAGTCGTAGGGATAGTCGTGGATCGGAAAATCCATGACGCTGGTCAGGACGGCAATCCCTCCCGGATTCAGGATGCGGTGGATCTCCTGCACCGCCTTGTGCGGATACTCGACGTGCTCCAGCGTGTCGAGGCAGAGCACCGTCCCCGCGGTTGCGTCCGGCAGGGCGACGTCGTGGAGATTGAGGATCATGTCCACCCCCGGCCCCTCGCGCATGTCGGCGCCGACATACTGCCTGCCCGGAAAGAGCGGGCGCAAATCCGCCAGATGCTCCTGGCCGGGCACCAGGAACGAGCCAAATTCGTATATGGGCCCCTCCAGCGGAAGGGTTTTGCAGGCAAGAGAAACAAATTCCCTGATCAGTTCTCGCATCGGATTTCCTGTGCAGATGGGTGGCCGGTCGAACGGGTGGCGGTACAAACGGGTCGTAGTATAAAGCGTTGCCCCGCCTGGCCGCGTGACGAACCGCCCCCCCCAGGGGAAAGCAGCCCCTGACAGGCTCACCTCCTGAGCCCCAGAGGCCGGACAATGGTGCCCAAACCCTGGAGGACAGGATGGGCGCTGATTTCACGCGGAATGCACCAGGCCGAAGGCACGCGATAAAAGCCGCCGTGCTTGCCGGCCTCGCCGTGCTGCTCATCGGTTTTGCCGGCCGGCCTTACCTGCCGGCTGCAGCCGAGTGGGTGGTCCGGCAGCCATTGGATATTGCATTGCTGATTCTCGGCGCCCACGGCAAATCCCGGGAAGCGGCCGACAAGCCCGGCCGTGACGAATCGGGCAGGCAACGCCAGGATCAACAGGAGTGGCTCGATGCGCTCCTCCGCCTGTTGCGAGAGCCGATCGTCGAATTGGCCGTCGCCGGGTGACAAAGCATAATGACTAGCATGATCATATCGATTGGAACGCCATGATTACCGAAACCAATGCGGTCGCCTTCCGGCAGAACTTCGGCGAGATGCTCAACCAGGTGCAGTACCGGCACGACAGCGTGATCATCAACAAGGACGGCAAGCCGGTGGCGGCGCTGGTCGACGCCCGCTTGTTCGAGCGCATCCGCCGCATGCAGCAACGCTTCGATGCGCTGTGCGCGAGCCTTGAAGCCGGCTTCGCCAAGCTGCCCAAGGAAAAAGGCCTGGCCGAAATCGACGCCGCCGTCGCGGCCGAGCGCGCCCTGGCAAATACCCCGCGCAAGAAAAAACCGACGGCCAAGAGGCGCTGAGCCTTGGCCGCGCTGCGGATCATCCTCGACACCAACGTGCTGCTCTCCGGGATCGCCTATCCGGCCAGCGTGCCGGGCAGGATCATGGCGGCATGGCGCCACGGCTCCGTCGAAGTCCTGCTCTCCGACTACATCCTGGACGGGCTGCGGCGCGTGCTGCCCCGGCTTGCGCATCGCCACGGCCTGACGCCGGCGGAAACCGGGGATCTCGTGGACATCCTCTCCATCCAGGCCGAAATCATCCAGCCGCAGCCGGGCGCCGAACCGCAGTTGCGCGACGCCAAGGACCAGCCAGTGCTGGACACCCTGCTGGCGGCGCTCGCCGAATCCGGCGCCGACTACCTCATCGCCGGCGACAAGGACCTCCTGGTGCTGGCCGACCGCTACCCGGTCGTCACCCCGGCGCAGTTCTGGGCCGCGCACGCGGGACTGTAACGCCCGCATGTCCGGGCGCTGGCAGTCCGCGCCAAAGCAAAAGTCAGTCCCTGCAACGCGGCGAGATTTCCTTTTGCCAATTGTTCTCGATTGCGCTACGTTTGAAGCCCATTTGAGAACAGCATGAAAACCGGCATGGGTGCCAACCCGATCGAGCTGCTCACCGCCTACCGCCGCCAGGTGCTCGGCCTCATTCTGCCGCGGGCGGACGACAGCCTGCACGTGCGGGAAATCTCGCGGCCCACCGGCGTGCCGGCTCACGAATACCCGGCTAAGGTTTCGTGCCTTGCCGCCTTCCGGCTTTTTTCTTGAGCGGTTCCATCGCCTCCCTGAGCTCTTCACAAGCACGGGGATGGTCTTGCATGAGGTCAAGCGCTGCACTTGCTGCCGCAAACAGGTGACGGCGGGCGGATACGGGCAGATCCTTGACGGCCTGCCCAATCGCGCCAGGGAATTTGTCCCCGAGTGCCGCAATGAGCACGGCAGCCTGAAAAATGTCCTTTCCGGATTTCGCGCTGCGATTGGTCCGAAGCCGGGACACCACGAGCTTATGGATGGCAAATCGCTCCGCGACAGGAACTCTCACCGGGCAGCAGCCTTCCCGAGAGAGCAAAGTAACCGTTTGTGTTTGCCCGAGCACGTACCCCAGGAAAGGCAGCGCAGTCGCATGCGCTTTCAATTCCGGAACCCCGACCACCCGGACTTTTGCATCCGCTGAAGGCACCAGCAAATCTACATGGAACCGCGAAGCGCCGGCCTGTTTGAAGCTCGACGATGGTTTCTTCAGGTCAAGGCCGGAAACTTCCACGAAATGAATGCCGCTGTCGCGCAGCATGTCCAGGAAACCTTTTTCCGGAAGATGGGGAAACGCAAGGGTCTCCTTGCGGGCAACATCGATGTCTTCCGTAGCATAGGCGGCGGCCCGCACGCCCATCTGGTTGACCAGCACGCCAAAAGCGTGGGAGCCAACAAGGGTGGCGCCGGCGTCGAACAGGCCATGCTTGTGCAAGCTGGCCAGCGTGGCATAAGTCTTTTGATCGGCTGTCTGGAACCCTTCCCGCGCAAGGAGCCTCAGTTCCGGAAGCAGGGCCTTCACTTCCGCTATCTGCGCCCGGATGACCTCGGCCTTTTTCTTTCCTTCCTCCCCGGTTCCGAGGTACGTTTCCTGCTGCTTGCCATCGCCGCCATAGAACCGATGAACATGGTATTCGGTGCCATTCTGATTCCGATGTTGCGATAGGGATCCCGCGGACCCGCAGAATACGGGAGCACCCGACCTGGCGTGACCGTCGATCGACCCATAAAGCGTCGTGAGTGCGGCAGGGATTGAATGGTAAAGCGGCATCGAATCAGCGCCTCGCATTTGATGCCGTCAGGTTATATCACTTATGATCGTAACGCAAGTGATATGACCTGGCGGGGAGCCAGGGATTCGAACCCTGTCGCCAAGTCCCGTTCGCCTGTTGTTCTCTTCCGTGCTACGATTGAAGCACATTTGAGAACAGCATGAAACCCGGCATGGGCGCCAACCCGATCGAACTGCTCTTCACCGCCTACCGCCGCCAGGTGCTCGGTCTCCTGCTGCTGCGGACGGACGACAGCCTGCACGTGCGGGAAATCTCGCGGCTGACCGGCGTGCCGGCCGGCTCGCTGCACCGCGAACTGCGCACCCTCACCGAGGCCGGGCTCCTGCTGCGCGAACCCGCCGGCAACCAGGTGCACTACCGCGCCAACCGCGCCGCGCCGCTCTATCCGGAACTGGCCGAAATCTTCCGCAAGGCAGCCGGATTTGCCGAGAAGACGACCAAGGGCCCGGCAGCGCAGCGAAAGCGCAAGACAGAACCTGCCGCGCACGCTCTGCACTCGCCGCGAACCGAGTATTCCGTTCAGCCCGTCACCGGCAAGTTCGCTCCTCCCCTTGCGAAGCTCAAGCGGCTCTGCCGTAAATACGGCATCAATCGACTGGCCCTGTTCGGATCGGTAGCGCGCGGCGAAATGACGCCGGACAGCGGCATCGATCTGCTGGTGGAGTTTTCACCCGACAGCAAGGTCTCGCTGTTCGACATGCCCGCCATCCAGGATGCCTTCTCCGCCGTCTTCGGTGGCCGCAAGGTGGATATCGCCACGCCGGAAATACTGGAGAACCCCTACCGTCGCAAGACCATCCTGCGCGACGCCAAGGTGCTGTATGTGTCCTGAGGAGCGGGATGCGGCCTATCTGTGGGACATGCTGAACGCAGCGCGCGAGGCGCACATGACCGTCGAGGACGCCACCTGCGAAACATTCATGGACGACTGGCTGCGACGACGCGCGCTGGAACGCACACTTGAAGTATTGGGGAAAGCAGCCAGAAAAGTGTTCCCCGAATTCCAGTCGACGCATCCCGACATCGACTGGCGCGGCCTGATCGGCCAGCGCAACGTACTGGCCCACGAATACGGGCGCATCGATCACCGCCTGCTATTCGAAGCCGTCAAGAATCGCCTGCCGCCGCTTATCGCCCGTTTACAGGATTTGCTTGATCAAACATAGAAGCGCGACATCTGTCCCTAGTTCGGCCACAGCAGCCTAATGGTGCCCGCTTTGATATAGTCTGCAATCGGCATAAAGCCGTTCTTCAGAGGTGCCTTCAAATTTGCGTAATTGCGGGATGCTCCAATTTCTCACTCTGCCCCAATGAAAAAATCGAAAGACACAAAAAGGCTTAACGCAGATGGCAAGCAATAACGGTAGAGATAAATCCCTCGAATCCTGGATCTGGGATGCGGCCTGCTCCATCCGTGGCGCCAAGGACGCGCCGAAATACAAGGACTACATCCTCCCGCTCATCTTCACCAAGCGCCTCTGCGATGTCTTCGATGACGAGCTGAACCGCATTGCAAAGGAAGTCGGCTCGCGCAAGAAGGCCTTCCAGCTCGCCAGGGCCGACCACAAGCTCGTCCGCTTCTACCTCCCCCTCGTGCCGGACGATCCTGAGCAGCCGGTCTGGTCCGTCATCCGCAAGCTCTCCGACAAGATCGGCGAAGGCGTCACCACCCACATGCGCGCCATCGCCCGGGAAAAGCTGCGGGAATTCAACCCGCGCTACGCCGAGGCCGAAGGCGCCCTGCTCGGGCAGTTCCGTCATCTCCACACCGACATCTACGGCAACCGGGGCAGGCTCGAAAATTTGGAAGCATATATCGCAAGATATTGCGACTAAATACGATAATATTCATTATTTCGCTATTTATTGCGACTTGACTAAAGCGTATTATTAGGCTACATATCGCAATACCTGACGATATATGGCTGTTTAACGAGTGTACTCGCAATAAATTACGATTATGAAAATCACTGGCCTGCTCACCGATGATGCCGTGCTGGCCGAATTGGGCGCACGTATCGCCGGGCGTCGGGTTGAATTGCAACTCACCCAGGCGGCTGTGGCCGAACAGGCGGGTATCGCCAAGCGCACCCTCGAGCGTATGGAGGCAGGATTAACGTCACAGTTGGGCACTTTGGTTCGTGTGCTGCGTGTACTGGACGCCGCATCAGGGCTGGATAGCCTGATACCGGAGTCCGGATCCCGGCCGATGGATTTGTTGAAACGCAAGGGCAAGGTCCGGCAACGGGCATCGGGCCAACGTGCCGCAAAGACAACCGGCAAACCATGGCGCTGGGATGAGAAGCCCTGAGCACGCTTGCGAGAAACCATGAGCACGCTTGCCGAAGTCAGGCTGTGGGGTAAAACCATCGGCGCTGTCTCCCTGCAGGATGGGGAGGACGTTGCCAGCTTTGAATACGATGCCGCATTCGCGCAGAGCGGCATTCAGGTCGCGCCGATTGTGATGCCGCTTTCACGGCGCGTGTACCGCTTCCCCGAGCTTTCCCGCCCGACTTTTTTCGGATTGCCCGGCCTGCTGGCCGACTCGCTGCCGGACAAATTCGGCAACGCGCTGATCGATGCCTGGCTGGCATCGCAGGGGCGGCAAGCGAATTCCTTCAACGCGGTTGAGCGGCTTTGCTATACCGGCGAACGCGGCATGGGTGCGCTGGAATTTGCCCCCGCCATCGGCCCCAGGGCGAAGCAGACAACACACATCGAGGTCGGCAAGCTGGTTGAGCTTGCATCGGAGGTGCTGACCCACCGGAACAATCTGCAGGCGTCTTTTGCGGCTGAAGGCAAAGAAGATGCGCTGAGGGATATTCTGCGCGTGGGCACATCCGCCGGTGGTGCGAGGGCGAAGGCGGTCATCGCATGGAACCCGAAAACCAATGAGGTGCGCTCGGGCCAGGTCAAGGCCGGCAAGGGGTTTGAATACTGGCTGCTGAAATTCGACGGCGTGACCGGCAACAAGGACAAGGAACTGGAAGACCCGAAAGGCTACGGGGTGATCGAGTATGCGTATTACCTGATGGCACTCGACTGCGGCATCGATATCAGTGAATGCCGGCTGTTCAAGGAGAATGGCCGGTCGCATTTCATGACGCGCCGCTTTGATCGTCTGGCTACCGGCGAAAAACTTCACATGCAGTCGCTCTGCGCCCTGGCGCACTACGATTTCAACATGGCAGGCGCCTATAGCTACGAGCAGGCCTTGCTGGTGATGCGGCAACTGCAGTTGCCCATGCAGGCGATCGAGCAACTGTTTCGGCGCATGGTATTCAACATCGTGGCCCGCAATCAGGATGACCACGTGAAGAATATTGCCTTCTTGATGAATAAATCCGGCGAGTGGACGCTGTCACCGGCCTTTGACATGACCTACAGCTTCAATCCTGCGGGTGCGTGGACGGCAAGCCATCAGATGACGATGAATGGAAAACGCGACGATTTCACGCTGGAGGACTTCAACGCCTGCGCAAAGACGGCTTCGATGAAACGGGGGCGCGCTGCGAAAATCGTTGCCGAGGTGCAGGCGACGGTATCGAAATGGCGATCGTTTGCAGAAACGGCCGGCGTGCCTGATGGCGTGCGCGAAAAAATTCAGCGCACGCTGAATCTGAAACCCTATTCATGAAGCCAGGCGAGCACAAAACCGTCCAGGCCCGGATCCTCGGCTATGCCGAGGCTATCGGCTGGACATTTGTGTCCCGCGAGGAAGCCGAGCAGCGGCGCGGGTTTGATCCGGCGGTGCCGCCTGCCGACCGCGCGAAGAACCGCTCGCTCTTCTTCGACGACCTGCTCGACGCCAAGCTGCGGGAATTCAACCCGCGCTACGCCGAAGCCGAGGGCGCCTTGCTCGGGCAGTTTCGCCATCTTCACACCGACATCTACGGCAACCGGGAATTCGTCGAGCACCTGCGCAACCGGGGCAAGTTCTTCGACCACGAGGAGAAGCGCGAGCGCGACCTGACCTTGATCGATTACGACGATCCGGCGCGCAATGTTTATGAAGTCACAGAGGAGTGGGCCTTTCACAACGGCCACTACGGCACGCGGGAGGATGTGGTCTTCCTCATCAACGGCATCCCGGTGCTGGTGATCGAGTGCAAGAACGCCAACAAGGACGAGGCCATTGCCCTGGGGGTGGACCAGATCCGCCGCTACCACCGCGAGACGCCCGAGCTGTTCGTATCGCAGCAGTTGTTCACCGCCACCGACGCCATCGGTTTTTCCTACGGGGTGAGCTGGAACACGGTGCGGCGGAACATCTTCAACTGGAAGAACGAGGAGGTCGGCAAGCTGGAGGCCAAGGTGAAGAGCTTCTGTGTTATCCCGCAGGTGCTCGCCTTCCTGAAGGACTACATCGTCTTTGCCGAGAAGGACGAGGAACTCAACAAATACATCCTGCGCCAGCACCAGACCGGCGCGGTGGAGGTGGCCGTCGGCCGCGCCCTCGATCCCAAGCGCACGCGCGGCCTCGTCTGGCACACCCAGGGCAGCGGCAAGACCTTCACCATGATCAAGGCGGCGGAGCGGCTGTTCCGCGCGCCCGAGGCCGACAAGCCGACCGTGCTGCTGATGATCGACCGCAACGAGCTGGAAGACCAGATGCTCAAGAACCTCGCCGCGCTCGGCCTGGGCAATCTGGAGCACGCCAGCAGCATCGCCCGGCTCAACCAGCTGCTGCGCGACGACTACCGCGGCATCATCGTGACGATGATCCACAAGTTCCGCGACATGCCGGCGAACCTGAACCTGCGCTCGAACATCTACGTCCTGATCGACGAAGCCCACCGCACCACCGGCGGCGATCTCGGCAACTTCCTGATGGCCGGCCTGCCGAACGCGACCTTCATCGGCTTCACCGGCACACCGGTGGACAAGACGGTGTATGGCAAGGGCACCTTCAAGACCTTCGGCTGCGAGGATGACCAGGGCTACCTGCACAAGTATTCCATCGCCGACAGCATCGAAGACGGCACCACGCTGCCGCTCTACTACCAGCTCGCCCCCAACGAAATGCTGGTCCCGCACGAGACGCTGGACAAGGAGTTCCTCTCCCTCGCCGAAGCCGAGGGCGTGGCCGACATCGAGGAGCTGAACAAGATCCTAGAACGGGCGGTGAACCTGAAGAACTTTCTCAAAGGCAAGGAGCGGATTCAGAAGGTGGCGCAGTTCGTCGCGGAGCACTACCGCGGGAATGTCGAGCCGCTCGGCTACAAGGCTTTCCTTGTCGGTGTCGACCGCGAGGCCTGCGCCCATTACAAGCACGCGCTCGACCAGTTCCTGCCGCCGGCGTATTCCGAGGTCGTATACACCGGCAGCAACAACGACTCCAAGCTGCTGAAGGAATTCCATCTCGACCCGAAGAAGGAGCGGCAGATCCGCAAGAGCTTCGGCAAACTCGACCAGCAGCCCAAAATCCTCATCGTCACCGAGAAGCTGCTCACCGGCTTCGACGCGCCCGTGCTCTACGCCATGTATCTCGACAAGCCGATGCGCGACCACACGCTGCTGCAGGCCATCGCCCGGGTGAACCGCCCCTACGAAAACGAGACGCAGGAGATGGTGAAGCCCCACGGCTTCGTTCTGGATTTCGTCGGCATCTTCGACAAGCTCGAAAAGGCGCTGGCCTTCGACAGCGACGAGATCAACGCCATCGTCAAGGACCTGAAGCTGCTGAAAGTGCTCTTCAAAAACAAGATGGAGTCCAGGGCGCCGGACTACCTCGGCCTGATCGAGCGCAACTTCAACGACAAGGACGTCGACACCCTCATCGAGCACTTCCGCGATCCCGCGCGGCGGAAGGAATTCTTCAAGGAATATAAAGAGATCGAGATGCTCTACGAGATCATCTCGCCCGATGCCTTCCTGCGCCCGTTCATTGCCGACTATGGAACCTTATCGGCGATCTACCAGGTCGTCCGGAAGGCCTACACCAGGACCGTGATGGTCGACCGCGAGTTTCAGGCCAAGACCAACCACTTGGTGCAGCAGCAGGTCGGCAGTTATGGCGTGGGCGGTCTGGGCGAGATTGTCGCGATCGATGGCAATACCATTGAGCTGATCAAGAACAAGAGTGGCGGGGATGGCACCAAAGTCATCAATCTGATCAAAAGCATTGAAAAACTGGCTCAGGAAAACAGCGATGACCCCTACCTCATCGCCATGGCGGAACGTGCGAGGGCGGTGCAGGAGAGCTTCGAGGACCGCCAAATCAGCACTGCCGAGGCCCTGGCCGAATTGCTGCGTGAAGTGGAAGGCAACGAAACAAGGAAGAAGGAACAGGCCGAAAAGTCTTTCGATGGCCTGACCTATTTTGTCTACCGCAGCCTGCTCGACGCGAAGATTCAGAACGCCGAGGCGGTCAGCCGGAAGATTCGCCACGCCTTTACCGAGTTCCCGAACTGGAAGCGCAGCGAAAACGCCATCCGTGAACTCCGCAAAAAAGTGACCTTCGCCATCTTCGCGGAAACGGACGACCTGGACCGGGTGACTGGGATGGTGGATGAGTTGTTTACGCTGCTGGAAAAGGCGGATCGGATTTAGCGCAATGAAAGCAATCGACCACAAAGGCCAGTTCAAACAACGCGTCCGGCTATGGGCCGATAAGCTGGACGTAAAGATTGTCTGGTTGGGTGTGCGGCCGATGAGGAACAAATGGGCATCGTGTTCTACCGCAGGCCATTTGAATTTCAGCGACGAACTGCCTGCCCTGAAATCCGAGCTGTGGGACTACGTGATCGTCCACGAGCTGCTCCACTTCTCTGTTCCCAACCACGGAAAACTCTGGAAAAGCCTGATGCGCTCGCATCTGGGCGAATATGAAGCACATGAAGGCGAGTTAAAGCGGATCGCGACAACAGGGCGCCGCAGCATACGCGCTAACGCACACTGCTGAACTTATTGTTGAATGACCGGTTCGGAGCAAACCCAAGGACGGCTATGGGCGCGAAGCGGAAATCGTCTGGAAAATCCTGACTGTCTGCTTAGGCCGATAACCTGCCATAAACCTCAAGCCGCCCCGTTCTTCCTCTCCAACCCATACCGCGTCAGCTTCGCCCTTAATCCCACCCGCGACAAACCGAGCTCGTCGGCGACGCGCGTCTTGTTCCAGCGGTGGCGCACCATGGCTTCCTTCAGCACGCGCGCTTCGAGCATTTCCAGGCGGTCCTTGAGCGAGCCGTTGATGCCGGAGAGCATGCGCAGTTCGGGTTCCTCCTCGAGGCTGGCGGCCTGGACGACGCGGCCGTTGAGGTACTCGGCGCCGAGCCAGTCGGAGTCGCTGAGCGCCAGCATGCGGTTGATCTCGTTCTGCAGCTCGCGTACGTTGCCCGGCCAGCGATAGGCGGTGAGGCAGTCCATCGCCTCCTGCGTGAAGCCCTTCACCGGCTTGCCGAGCGCGACCTGCGCCTTGTCCAGCACCTGCTGCGAGATGAAGGGGATGTCCATCGGCCGCGCGCGCAGCGACGGCACGTGCAGGGTCATGGTCGACAGGCGGTAGTAGAGGTCCTGGCGGAAGCGGCCCTGGCGCACGTCCTCTTCGAGGTCGCGGTTGGTGGCGGAGACGACGCGCACGTCCACCGAGACGGTCTTGGTGCCGCCGACCGGGCGGATCTCGCCCTCCTGCAGCACGCGCAGCAGCTTCACCTGGAAGGCCGGCGAGGTCTCACCGATCTCGTCGAGGAAGATGGTGCCGCCGTCGGCCTGCTGGAAGAGGCCGATGCGGTCCTCGTAGGCGCCGGTGAACGAGCCGCGCTTGTGGCCAAAGAGTTCCGATTCGAGCAGGGTGTCGGGAAGCGCGCCGCAGTTCTCGACGACGAAGGCCTTGTCGGCGCGGCCGCTGCGGTAGTGCATGGCGCGCGCCAGCAGTTCCTTGCCGGTGCCGGATTCGCCGGTGATGAGCACGGAGATGTCGTAGGGGGCGATGCGCTCGACCAGTCGGCAGAGGTCGTTCATCGGGCTGTCCGGCGCGCGCACCAGGCGGTCGGTGTCGAAGGCGCGCTTGACCTGGGCGCGCTTGGCGTCGACGCGGCTGCGTGCCACAGGGCCGGCAGTGCGCAACTCGATGTTGAGGCGCTGGTTCTCCTGCTGCAGGCGGTGCAGCTCGGCGGCCGCGCGCACGGTGAGCAGCAGCGACTCGGGCTGCCAGGGCTTGAGCAGGTACTGGTAGACGCCGGCCTCGTTGATGCCGGAGATGATGTCCTCGGTCTCGGTGTAGCCGGAGACGATGATGCGCACCGTGTCGGGCCAGCGCGTGCGCGCCTCCTTCAGCGTCTGCACGCCGGAAATGCCGGGCATGCGCTGGTCGCAGAGGATGACGTCGACCGGCTCGCGCTCGAGCAGGGCCAGCGCCTGCTCGCCGCTGGAGGCGGTGAGCACCTCGAACTCCTCTTCGAGCGTGCGGCGCAGGGTCTCCTGCGAGCGGACCTCGTCGTCGACCACCAGGATTGTGGGTAGGGTTGCCATCGTTTTCTCCTTGACTGCCTTGTGCTTTGTTCCTTGTGGGAGCGGCCTACTGGCCGCGATATTGGCGGCTGCTATCGCGGCCAGTAGGCCGCTCCCACAATGTGTGTTCCCAATGTCTGGTTCCTTTATGCCGCTCTCGTCTTCAATACCGCCTGTTTCTGCCACATGTTCTGCCGGTGCCGCGCCAGATGCAGCGGCGTCCACGCGTGCGGCACGCGGTGCACGAAGTGATAGCGCGCGACGTGGTAGCTCGGGTCGAAGCCGTAGAAGTTCAGCTTCATGCGCGCCAGCTCTTCCTGCCGGTGGGCTTCGAGCGGCTTCGTCGCCTCGTCGCGGGCGCGTGTCTGGCGCTTCTCGGTGAGCAGCCGGGCGAGATCGGGCCGTGCCGCGAGTTCTAACGCTTTCAGTTTCACCTGCGCGGCGAAGGCCGGCACATCTACGCCGAAGCACTCGTCGATGAGGCCCTGCGCCACCGCCTGCTTCGCACCGATAGGCAAGCGGTTCTGCGTGATGGCATGCGCGCGCTCCCAGCCGACGCGGCGCGGCAGGAGGTAGGTCCAGTACTCCGAGCCGTAGAGGTTGCCCATGCCCTTGTAGTGCGGGTTGAGGATGACGCCCTCGCGCGCCAGCACAAGGTCTGAAGTCAGCGCCAGGAAGACGCCGCCGGCGCCGGCATTGCCCTGCATCGCCGCGACGACGTAGTGGCTGCCGCAATCGAGGATGGCGCGGCAGAGATCGTCCATGGCGTTGATGTTGGCCCAGGACTCGTCGGCGGGGCTGTCGGCCGCTTCGATGGTGTTGAGGTGGATACCGTTCGACCAGAAGTCCGGCCCGCCCATCAACACGATGACCTTCGTCTCGCGCTGCGTCGCTTCGACGAAGGCATCGCGCAGACGAAGGCAATCCGCCGTCGACATGGCGCCGTTGTAGAAGTCGAAGTGCAGGAAGCCGACGCCGGCTTTTTCGTACCATTGCTCCTCGTAGCTGATGTCCTGCCACGTCGAGGTGTTGCGCGGTGGCAGCGCGGGCAGCGCCGATTCGGGCACGTTCGCCGCTGCTTCGGGCAGCGCCTGTGCCACCGGCAGCTTGAAGGTGGGCTGGTCGGATTTGCGTTTGGCGTGGGTGAGCCACACCGCGCCGTCGACGGTGGCGCGGCATAGCGCGCCTTGGCGCTGCGCGATGATCGCGCCGGGGTGTGCCCCGCGCAACGTGCCCTCGGCGTGGGCGTTGAACAGCCAGCAGTCCACGCCGGCGATGCGGTCGGCGAGGCCGGGGAAACTGTCTGAAGCGCGCAGCTTGCGCAGCACGGTTGCCGTGTCGTCGCGCGTCCAGTCGACGCGGCGGTCGTCCTGCTTCATGAGCGGGCGCTCGGTGCCACGCACTTGGGGATTTGCATAGTCGAGCGGCGTCGGCGTGAAGCCACCCTGCTCGACCTTCTCCACCGCCTCCAGCACGGCGGCGGTCGCGGCCTCGGTCACCTCGTTGCGGTAGAGGCTGCTCTTCCTCGCCGCGCGCATCGGAAAGCTGCGCGTCGCCCAGATGTCGCCGCCATCCATGACGGCATTCGCCTGCAGCACGGTGACGCCCCACTCCGTCTCACCGTTCATGATCGCCCAGTCGAGCGCCGAGGGGCCGCGATCTCCCGGAATGCCCGGATGGACCACCAGGCAGACATTCTCGCGCCACACCGCCTCGGGGATGGCGCGCTTGAGGAAGGGGGCGACGACCAGATCGGGCTGGAACAGAGCCACCGCCTCGACGGCGACGTTGTCGTTGATGTCGAACTCGATGGAAACCTCGTGGCTGCGCGTCGTCAGCTCGACGTAAAGGCGCTGGGCGAGGCTGTTGAAGGAATGTGTGAGGAAAAGAATACGCATAAAACCCTACCGCTTTAGACACAGAGTGCACAGAGGCACAGAGAACACAGAGAAAAGCGAAAAAGAAAGCAATTCTTCTCTGTGCCCTCTGTGCCTCTGTGTCCTCTGTGTTGAAAGAGGCTTTTCATCAACATATCCTCGGCAGTTGTTCGCCCGTGAGCCAGTCGACGATGCGTTTGCCGCCGAAGGCAGTTTCCATCTGCACGAAATGGTGCGGGTCCGCGTGCACCGAACCGATGATCGCCGCTTCCGCGCCGAGCGGATGCGCGCGCATGACGGCGAGCAGCGCATCGGCGTGCTCCGGCGCGCAGATGCAGATCAGCTTGCCCTCGTTGGCGACGTAGAGCGGGTCGAGGCCGAGGAATTCGCAGGCGGCCTCGACTTCCTGCCGCACCGGGATGACCTCCTCGCGCAGCATCATGCCGACGCCAGACTGGCGGGCGATCTCGTTGAGCGTGGTGGCGAGGCCGCCGCGCGTCGGGTCGCGCAGGGCATGGATGTCGGGCACCGCAGCGACCATGCACGCGACGAGGTCGTGCAGGGCCGCCGTGTCGGACTGGATCGTCGTCTCGAAGCCGAGGCTCTCGCGCTGCGCCATGATCGCCACGCCGTGGTCGCCCAGCGTGCCGGAGAGGAGGATGGCGTCGCCCGGCCGCGCCCGGTCGCCGGAGATGTTCACGCCGTCCGGCACCACACCGACGCCGGTGGTGGTGATGAAGACGCCGTCGCCCTTGCCCTGCTCCACCACCTTGGTGTCGCCGGTAATGATGGCCACGCCGGCCTCGCGCGCTGCCTGCGCCATCGACTCGGCGATGCGCTTCAAGTCGGCCAGCGGGAAGCCTTCTTCCAAGATGAAGCTTGCCGAGAGATACAGCGGCTTCGCGCCCGACATGGCGACGTCGTTCACCGTGCCGTGCACCGACAGGCAGCCGATGTCGCCGCCGGGGAAGAACAGCGGCGAGACGACGTGCGAATCCGTCGCCATCACCATGCGCCCGCTTTCCACGGCGAAGCAGGCCTGGTCGTTGGCGGCGCGCAGCCAGTCGTTGTCGAAAGCGGCGAGGAACAGCTCCTCGATCAGCTGCGCCATCGCCCGCCCGCCGCTACCGTGGGTCATGTCGACGCGGCCGTGCTTGAAGTCGACGGGGCGGATGTAGCCTTTTCTCACTGTGTTCATCTTCTTCCTCAGGCGACCGCGTCCTTGTAGCGGCCGTAGGTGTAATGCGCCGCGCAGGCGCCTTCGGAGCTCACCATGCACGAGCCCATCGGGTTCTCGGGGGTGCACACCGTGCCGAACAGCTTGCAGTCCTGCGGGCGCTTGAGGCCGCGCAGGATGGCGCCGCATTCGCAGGCCTTGTTGTCGGCGACCGACTTGTATTCGATGCCGAAGCGGCGCTCGGCGTCGAAGGCCGCGTACTTCGCCTTGATGCGCAGCGCGCTGTAGGGCACCTCGTTCAGGCCGCGCCACTCGAAGCTTTTCCGCAGCTCGAACACCTCGGCCACCAGGTTCTGCGCCTTGACGTTGCCCTCGCGCGTGACGGCGCGGGAAAACTCGTTCTCGACCTCGGCGCGGCCCTCGTTCAATTGGCGCACCAGCATGAGGATGGCCTGCATGACGTCGAGCGGCTCGAAGCCGGCGATCACCACCGGCTTCTCGTATTCCTCGGCGAAATGCTCGTAGGGCTGGCTGCCGATCACTGTCGACACGTGGGCCGGGCCGATGAAGGCGTCGAGCGGCACCGTGCCGTGCAGCCTGACTTCCGGCGATTCGAGGATGTTGGCGATGGCCGAAGGCGTCAGCACGTGGTTGCAGAACACCGTGAAGTTGGCGAGGCCGAGCTTTTCCGCCTGCACGATGGCCACCGCCGTGGGCGGCGTGGTGGTCTCGAAGCCGATGGCGAAGAACACCACCTGCCGCTCCGGGTTGTCCTGCGCCAGCTTCAGCGCATCGGCGCTGGAGTACACCATGCGCACGTCCGCACCGCGCGCCTTGGCCTTCAGCAGCGACAGCCCGCCGGAGGCCGGCACGCGCAGGCAGTCGCCGTAGGTGGCGAGGATGACGCCGCGATTGAGCGCCAGATCGATGGCGTTGTCGATGCGGCCGATGGGCAGCACGCACACCGGGCAGCCGGGGCCGTGGATAAGGCGGATGTTCTCCGGCAGCAGGTCGGAGAGGCCGTAGCGTGAGATGGCGTGCGTGTGGCCGCCGCAGAATTCCATGATGTGATAGCGGTGATCGGCGCGCGTCTCGACGGCGATGGCCGCCGCCAGCACACGCGCGGTCTTGCCGTCGCGGAATTCGTCTATGTACTTCACGCCGGCGCCGCTCCCAGGTTTTCGCCCAGCTCGGAAAACAACGCCAGGGTCTTTTCGGCCTCTTCCAGATCGAGCTTCTGGATGGCATAGCCGACGTGGAGGATGACGTAGTCGCCCACCGCGATGCCGTCGACCAGCGCCAGCGAGATTTCCTTGCGCACGCCGCCGACGTCGACCATCGCCTGGTCGCCTTCGCGCAGTTCAACCACCTTCACCGGTATCGCCAGACACATATCCGTCTTCCTATTGGAAATCGCATAAGCAATTGGTAACAATTTGTCGTCCTCGCGAAAGCGGGGACCCAGTTGTTCCGTAGAAAGAACGCTGGATTCCCGCTTTCGCGAGAATGACGAGGGGGAACGGAAGTCCATCCATCATGTTCATGGCTCTGAATTCATTGCCACCCAGGCCTGCCCCAGACTCAGGCCGCCGTCGTTGGGCGGCGCCTGCCGCGCCTCCAGCACATCGAGGCCGGCCGCTTCCAGCCGGCGCCGCAGGCCGGCGCTGAGGATGCGGTTGAGGAAGCAGCCGCCGCCGAGGGCGACGCGTGCGATGCCGCTTTCCTGCGCGGCGCGCTGCACCCACGCCGCCAGCCCCTCGGCCAGCGTGGCGTGGAACAGCGCGGCGGCGAAGCCGGCATCGCGCTCGTCGGCCAGGCGCGCCAGCAGGGGCAGCAGGTCGAGCGTGCCGTCCGCGCCGAGGACGAAACCGTCTTTCATGGCATCCACTTCGCCGTGCTGCGCGGACTGACTTTCATAGAGCATCGCCGCCTGGCCCTCGAAGGCGGCAACCTCGCGCAGGCCGGCGAGTCCCGCCGCGGCGTCGAACCAGCGGCCGCAGCTCGACGTCGGCGGCGTGTGCGCATTGCCGCCGAGCATCATGGCAACCGCCCCGGCCGCGCGCTGCTGCGGGAATCGCTCGCGGATCTCGGCTCCGCGGCCGAGCGCGAAAAGCGCCGCGGCGGCCATGCGCCACGGTTCGCGCGCCGCTTTGTCGCCGCCGGGCAGCGCCAGTTCGCGTAGGTGGCCGAGGCGGGCGAAGCGTTCGTTGTCCACCTGCAGCAATTCGCCGCCCCACACGCCTTTGTCGGCGCCCATGCCGACGCCATCGAGCGCCAGGCCGAGCAGCGGCCCGGTTACGCCGTGCTCCGCCGCCACCGCGGCGATGTGGGCGTGGTGGTGCTGCACGGCAACGGACTTGAGATTGCGGCTCCGTGCGAAGTCGGCGGCGAAGCGCGTGCTGTGGAAGTCGGGATGCAGGTCGTGGGCGACGATCTCCGGTTCGATCTCCAGCAGGTCCATCAGGCGCTGCGCGGTTTCCTCCAGCGCGCGGCAGGTCGGCGCATTGTCGAGGTCGCCGATGTGCTGGGAGAGGAAGGCCTCGTCGCCGCGCGTCAGGCAGATGGCGTTCTTGAGGAAGCCGCCGGTGGCGAGGACGGAGGGACCGGGTTTCGCCAGTTTGATGGGCTGCGGGGTGAATCCTCTGGCACGGCGGATGAATTGGGCCCTCTCACCCCTACCCTCTCCCCCGCGAGCGGGGGAGAGGGGGTAGATGGCGCGCATCACGGAATCGTCGACGCGCGTGACGATTTCCCGGTCGTGCAGGAGATACGCGTCGGCGATGCCTTGTAGCCGCACCCGCGCCTCGTCATCGTCGCGCACGATGGGCTCGCCGCCGGGGTTGGCGCTGGTCATCACCAAAGTCAGTCGCTGCGGCACGGCGATCCATTCGGTGCCGGACGGCCGCCCCGCCGCTTCGTGGAAGAGCAGGAACTGGATCGGCGTGCACGGCAGCATGGCGCCGAGTTCGGCGAGCCCAGGGGCGACGCCCGGCAGAACGTCATCGCAGCCCGCGCGCTTCTTCAGCAGCACCACCGGCCGCTCGCGTGATTCGAGCAGCGAGCGTTCGCCGGCATCGACTTCGGCGAAGCGTTCAACCGAGACGATATTCGCCAGCATCACGGCGAAGGGTTTCTCCTCGCGGTTCTTGCGTTCGCGCAGGCGCGCCACGGCCTCGGCGTTGGTTGCGTCGCAGGCGAGGTGGTAGCCACCGAGGCCCTTGAGGGCGACGATCTCGCCGCGCGAGAGGCGCGCCAGGGTTTCGGCGATCGGGTCGCCCGCCGTATCCCTTAGTGAGAGCTGCGGACCACATACCGGACAGGCGTTCGGCTGGGCGTGGAAGCGGCGGTCGACCGGATCGTCGTACTCGCGCCGGCAATCGGGACACATGTCGAAGGCCGCCATGCTGGTGTGCGGCCGGTCGTAGGGCAATCGGCGAGTCAGGGTGTAGCGCGGGCCGCAGTGCGTGCAGTTGATGAAGGCGTGGCGCCAGCGGCGGTTGGCGGGATCGAACAGCTCGGCAAGGCAGTCCGGGCAGGTCGCCGAATCGGGCGTCACCGAAGTGTTCGCCGTACCGTGGCGGCTGACTTTTATTTCGAAGCCGCGCGCATCGCTCATCGGCGCCTCGGTCACTTCCACGGAAGTGACGCTCGCCAGCGGGGGCGCTTCCGTCTCCAGCCGGACGATCAGCGCCTCGACCGCCTGCACTGCGCCCTGCGCCTCGATGTCCACGCCCTCGCCGTCGTTGCGCACCCAACCGGCGAGATTGAGCTCCTGCGCCAGGCGATAGACGAAGGGCCGGAAGCCGACGCCCTGCACCTGCCCGCGCACGCGGATGCGGCGGCAGACGGTGGACTGGGCCATGGCAACTGTCATTGTGGGAGCGGCCTACCGGCCGCGATCAAGCGCCGAATCGCGGCCGGTAGGCCGCTCCCACGACACCGCACCCACGACACCGCGCTCCAGCCAGGCGAGCCAGCCGTCCATGCCCTCGCCGCTCTTGGCCGAAACCTGCAGCACCTCGATCTTCGGATTGACGCGGCGCGCGTACTCGATGCATTTCGTCATGTCGAAGGTCAGGTGCGGCAGGAGATCGGTCTTGGTCAGCAGCATGAGGTCGCTCGCCGCAAACATGTTCGGGTACTTGAGCGGCTTGTCCTCGCCCTCGGTGACGGAGAGGATCACCACCTTGTGCGCCTCGCCGAGGTCGAACTCCGCCGGGCAGACCAGGTTGCCGACGTTCTCGATGAGCAGCAGGCCACCCTGCTTCAGGTCGAGCCGCTCGAAGGCGTGGCCGACCATGTGCGCGTCGAGGTGGCAGCCCTTGCCGGTGTTCACCTGGATGGCCTGGGCGCCGGTGGCGCGGATGCGCTCGGCGTCATTGCTGGTCTGCTGGTCGCCCTCGATAACCGCCAGCGTATGGCGGCCTGCGAGCTTGCCGATGGTCTCGACCAGCAGCGTGGTCTTGCCCGAGCCGGGACTGGAGACGAGGTTGATGGCGAACAGGCCGCGCTCCTTCCATTCCTTGCGGTTGGCGCTGGCGTAGCCGTTGTTCTTGGCGAGGATGTCCTGCTCGATCTGTACCATGCGGCCCGGCGAGAGCCCCGGCGCGTGGGCGTGGTGATGATGGTGTCGCGGCGCATAGCTGAACCCGCCCGGCGCATGCGCGTGTTCCGGTCCGCCTTCGATTTTCGTTTCGCCCTGGCCGCAGCCGCAAACTGTACACATGATCCGTTCCTCCAGTATTCGCATGTAGGTCGGGCTTCAGCCCGACAGCAGCGGCCGAAGTCGGGCTGAAGCCCGACCTACAGCCAGACCTACTCAACCTCAAGTTCCTTGATCCGCATCTCCGTGCCGCCCTGCACCTGCAGCTGGTAGCCGCCGCAGCGCGGGCAGGGGTCGTAGCGCTCCGCCACCGGCACCGACACGCCGCACTGCATGCACCAGCTGGTGCCCGGCACGGCGACGATCTCCAGCGCGGCGCCCTCGGCGACGCTGCCGCGCGTCACCGCATCGAAGCAGAAGCGCATCGCCTCGGTCTCGACGCCGGAGAGCGCGCCGATCTCCAGCCACACCGTCTTCACGCGCGCGAAGCCGGACTTCGCCGCATGATCCTCGATGATCTGCAGCACGCCTTCGGCCAGCGACATTTCATGCATGTTGCACGCTGGTTTCGCAGGCGACGCAAGGATCGAGCGCATGCGCCAGCAGCGCCGCCGCCTGCCGCGCTTCGCCCTCGTTGCGCGCCGGCATGCCGACCAGCCCGCGCGGAAAGGCGCCGCGCGGATGGAAATTCCATTCCGTCGGCGCCACGATGCGATAGCGCATCACCTTTTCGCCGTCCAGCGCGACGCAATGGACCAGCGTGCCGCGCGCGGTTTCCACGGCAGCGAGACCGACGCCGTCGCGCGGCGAGGCACTGCGGATGCCGTTCGCCAGCGGCCGCCGCAACTGGGCCGGCAGAACCGCCAGTTCGGTCAATCGGGCCAGCAGCCGGGCCGACAGGCCATTCACGGCCAGTTCCCGCGCGATGCGCGGTTGCAGCCGCTGCCGCGCCAGCGCGCCGGTTTCGGCCGGGCATTCGCGCCAGGTCGGCTCTGACGCAAAACCTTCCTCCGACTCCATAAGCGGAGCGATCACGGCCAGCAGTTCGTCCTCGCCCAGCCAGGGCAGAAAGTCCCGCGGCGCGCCCGACGCAAAGCCGCGCAGGCGCGCGAGCATGCGCGCCGCCGGCTGGGCCGCATCGTCCAGCCAGCGTGCGAACCGCGTCTCGTCCAGTTCCAGCCAGTCTTGCGGCCGCATGCCATACACCTTTTTTTCCAGCAGTTCCTCGGCATCGGCGGCGATGTCGAGCCACTCCGCCTCGCTGGCCGCCGCCGGCATGCGCCGGCGCATGTCGGCCAGGTCGCCGGGCCGCGCCGCTTCACCGAGCAAGGCGGGCAGATCGATGAACAGGCGCCACA
>Ga0209476_10000170_pt1 | contig 44300 bp, 57 predicted proteins | sample KloWWTrecipitate_FD_187179 | JGI IMG/M metagenome (GOLD analysis project Ga0209476, IMG submission 187179) | Active sludge microbial communities from Klosterneuburg, Austria, studying microevolution and ecology of nitrifiers - Klosterneuburg... | ecosystem: Engineered > WWTP > Aerobic digester... | reverse complement strand
GACCGACGAGTCACTCACGGCCACGACGACGAGCACGGCCGCGACCGACGTCACCGTCAACTACGTCGAGTTCACCACCAGCAGCGGCGCGAACATCGGCAGCGGCGAGCAGGTGACGAACTTCACCACAGCCACGACGTCGACCATCCTCGCGGCTCCGAGTGCGGGCACCACGACGCGCTCCCCGTCGTTCATCAAGGCGTGCAACAAGGGCACGGCCAGCCAGACCGTCACCATCCAGTACGTCAAGACGGCGGGCTCGCTCAGCTTGCGGCAGGCCATCATGTCGCTCAACGCGGGCGAGTGCGGGACGGTCGGCAACGACGGGCAGGTGAACGTCTCGACGGCTGGCGGCGTGGCGAAGACGAGCAACGGCGCGCCCGTCATCACGGGCCGAGAGTACATCTGGTCCAAGACGGCCACGGCGACGGACGCGGCGACGTACGGCTACTGGGGCGGCAAGGACACGGGCTACCCCGGCGCGTACAGCCTCGGCACGCCCGGCCTCAACGGCATCACCACCAACTGCAGCGTCGTCGGCACGGCGGGCAGTGGCGGCGCGCTGTCGCTCGGCGTTCCGCTGTTCACCAACGCCAGCAGCGGCAGCCTCTACCTCAAGTCGGCCACACTCACGGCGCAGGCCGTCGGCCCGTACCAGTTGGTTGACGTGCTCTGGTACTCGACGGGCCACGTCGTGACGACAACGACGGTGCAGGTGGCGGACGCTGGCGTGCTTCCGGCCCGAGACGTCAACGGCACGAGCAACGGCGAAGGCGTGAGGCTCAGCATCTACAGCACCGCCGCCAACACCAACGCCGCCGTCATCAACAACTCGACGGCGAACTACGAGAACAGCGACGGCGTGGGCAACCGGACGGCGACGCTGTTCAACCAAGTCGGCTTCATGATTCCGGCGACGCCCGTCATCGGCAACAACACGCGGTTCAACCTCGCGGCGGGCGACCGAGGCATCAAGGTGCTCGGCAACGTGACGCTGGGCACGTCGCTCGTCACGGGCAGCGTGACGTTCCTGCTGTACCGGCCCATCGCCACCATCGGCGTCGGCGTCGCCAACACGCCCATCGTGTTCACGCCCGAAATTAGCCCGCGCCTCTACAACGGCTCGTGCCTGACGTGGATTTTCATCGGTGGCACAGGGACAACGGCACCGGCCATCGGTGACGCAACGATTCAAGTGGTGGAGCGCTGACATGGACCTTCTCAACGACATCTTCGCCGGGCTCGCGCTGCTCTTCTCCGGCGCCGCGCTCTTCCTCAGCCGTCGTGGACTCAAAGCCACGAGGCGCACCCAGAAGCTCGAGGTTCTGGTACCAAAAGCGGTGGACGCCGCGATTCGGCACTGCTCCCAGGGGCCGAACAGGAACCTCGACCTGCATGCGGTCGCAGCGCGCTACGCGCGAAACCTCGACCTCGAAGACAAGAAGCGCGATTTCACCGACGAGAAGATTCATGCTGAGGTGAGCGCCGAACTTCAGCGACGGGGGTTGTGATGCCGATGGACTACCGCAACATGAAGGAGGGCTGGAAGTCCGGTGAGAGCCCCGCCGACCAGGCTGGTGCACCCCAGGGTCGTTGGTGGAAGCTCGACGACGCCTCCATCGGCAAGTCGGTCAACAACATCACCGACTCGCTCAAGCAGCAGTCCATGCAGCGGCACCAGCTGAACCTCGTGCACGCGCGGCAGTACGGCAACGTCGACATCATCAGCTTCGGCGCTCGAGACTACGCCCGGAGCCCCATCACGGCCGGCGTCATCCCCAACCGCATCGCGTTCAACATCATCGCGACGTGCATCGAGACCCTCGGCTCGAAGATCGGCAAGCAGCGCCCCCGCCCGAGCTTCCAGACGAACGGCGGCAGTTGGCCGGCGCAGCAGCGTGCCCGTCGCGCGAACCTCTGGACGCAGGGTCTGTTTTACGAAACGAAGATTCACGACAAGGCGAAGATGGTGCGCCTCGCGGCGTACACCTTCGGCACGGGCGCCCTGAAGGTGTGGGTGAACGACGAGAAGGAAGTGCACTGCGAGCCTGCGTTCATCGACGACATCTACGTCGACGACGCCGATGGCATCTATGGGAAGCCTCGCCAGCTGTTCCAGCGCTTCCTCGTCGACCGCGACGTGCTCATCGAGCGCTTCCCCAAGGCCCAGACGGTCATCGAGCAGGCCGACGCCGACCAGCCCGACAAGCCGAGCAATGGCATCGCCTCGCGCATCGAGGTGTGGGAAGGATGGCACCTGCCCTCTGGCGAGGGTGCGAAGGACGGCAAGCACGTCATCGTGGTGCGCGGGGGCGGGGTGCTCCTGAGCGAGAAGTGGGAGCTCGACTGCTTCCCGTTCGTCTTCCGCCGCTACCGCCCGCGCCTCCAGGGCTTCTGGGGCCAGGGCATCGCCGAGATCCTCACCGGTATTCAAACGGAGTTGAATAGGCTCGTTCGCTCCGTGAGCGAGCAGCTGCGGCGACGCGGCCGCGGCCGCATCTTCGCGCAGGCCGGCACCATCGACGAGAACGCCATCGACAACAGCTTCAGCCCGGTCGTGAAGACCAAGGGGCCGCCGAGCTCGGTCATCATGGTGGACAACCAGAACGCCGTGGCCGGCGAAGAGTTCGCCCAGATGGACCGCCTGTACCAGAAGGGGTTCCAGGAGGTCGGCCTCAGCGAGCTCAGCGTCGCCGCGAAGAAGCCAAGTGGCCTCGACGCCGCGGTGGCGCTGCGGGAGTTCAACGACATCGAGAGCGAGCGCTTCGCCCTCGACGCGCAGGCCGACGAGACGTTCTATCTCGACTTCACGTACCTCTCGATGAAGCTGGTGAACAAGTTCGCGCCGAACCACTCGGTGCGGATGCCCGGCAAGCAGTTCATCAAGGTCCTGAAGTGGAAGGACATCGCGCTCGACGACGACGAGGCCATCATCCAGATGTTCCCGGTCTCGAGCCTCCCGAGCCAGCCCGGCGCACGCCTCCAGCGTGTGCAGGAACTCCTCGCGGGTAACTTCATCGACATGGCGACCGCGAAGCGCCTGCTCGAGTTCCCCGACATCGAGGCCGAGCAGAACCTCGCGAACGCCGTTCTCGATGACGTCGATGCTTGCATCTCGATGATCCTCGACGAGAACAAGCCCGAGATGCCGCCCATCGAGAAGTACCAGGACGTCTCGCTCATCGTCAGCCGAGGCACGTCGTCGTACCTCTACGCCAAGCACCACGGTGCCGACGAAGAGCGCCTCCAGATGATGCGCGACTACATCGACGCCGCGACCAACGAGCTCACCAGCCGCATGGCCGCGACGTCGGCGATGCAGGCCGGTCTGCCGGCCGACGCGCTCGGAGGCGGCCCGCCGAAGGCCGCGCCTACCGGCGGCGGGAACGTGCAGAACACCGTGAACGTGCAGCCCCAGGCCTCTACACCCGCAGTACCACCCGTCGTCGCATGAGGAACTGAATGACCGTCGAAAACAACGCAGCCCCCGCTCCCGCTGCTCCGGCCCCCGTGAAGTCTGCCGCTGAATACCAGAACGACGCAGTCAAGCAGCTGAGTGGTACCCAGCCCGCGCCTGAGAAGACCGAGCCGGCGAAGCCGGAAATCAAACCCGAAGACGCGCCCAGCCCCACGATTCGCCTGTCGCTCGAGAAGATCGCCGCGCAGAACAAGGCGCTGCGCGAGCGCGAGGACAAGGTCAAGCCGTTCGAGGAGATTTCGCGCGTCGTCGACCCGCAGAAGCTCTCTCGCTCGCTGGCAGCTCGAGACCCCCTCGCGTACCTCGAAGCCGGCGGCTTCAAGTACGAGGACGTCGTCGACCGCGTGCTTCAGAACCAGCCCAAGGGCGCCGCGAAGGTCGAGGAGCCTAAGGACGAGCCCGATGGCATCGTCAAGGAGCTCCAGATGAAGCTGGCGCAACTCGAGAAGGAGCGCAACGAGGAGAAGGTCGGCAAGGCGCGCGCCGGTCTCGTGCAGCAGGGGCTCAAGATGCTGAACGCCGAGAAGTTCCCGCTCGTGTCACGCTTCGGCGAAGAAGCGGTGAATGAGGCGATCGACGTGCTCCTCGACTTCGCCGAGAAGACTGGCGGGAAATACCCAGCGGACACCATCGAGGCCAACATGGAGCTCGCGCTCGCGCACGTCGAGGAGAAGCACGTCAAGGAAAAACAGCGCTTGGCCGACCGGTACGGCTTGACTTCAGTTTCTGCGACGCATAGCGTCAAGCCAGAAGCTGAGGCACCTGTGAAGCCTCGGGGCGAAGTGGACACCGGCCAGACGACGCTTTCGTCGACCAGTCTTGCTGCTCCCGCATCGGGCGGGGCGGCCCCGAAAAACGATTCGGAGTACCAGTCCGCTGCGGCGGCCCTCCTCCGAAAGCTCAACGGCTGGTGACTCCATGTGAGTCACCGCCACACAAGGTGACTCACCATGGCAACTACCACCGTAGCGAACATCGCGACCGTCCTGAAGAACCTCTGGCCGCAGAACCGCGTCGAGAACGAGGTCTACCCGGACCACCCGTTCCTCAGCCGCGTCACGAAGGATGAGTCCTTCGTCGGCACCGACATCAAGCTCGTCGTCCGCATCGGCGACGGTCAGGGTCGTGGTGTGACGCTCTCGTCCGCTCAGTCCCGCGCGAGCGCGCCCCAGTACCGGCGCTTCAGCCTCACCCGCTCGAAGAACTACCAGGTGTTCCGCATCGAAGGCGAGGCCATCGAGGCCGCGCGCAACGATGTGGGCTCGCTGGTCCGCACCCTCGATGACGAGATCAAGGGTTCGATCAACAACATCAGCAAGGACCTCGCGGTCAACCTGTTCCGCGGCCGCTCGGGCAACATCGGCGCCATCGGCTCGGTGGCCGCTGGCCCTCCGGCGACCATCACCCTGAGCAACGTGGCTGACGTCACGTCGTTCGAGGTCGGCATGATCCTCGTGGCCTCGTCCACGTCGGTCGGTGCGAACCGCAGCACCCCCGCGACGGCCACCATCACCAAGGTGAACCGCTCCACGGGCGTCCTCACCTTCGCCGACGGAACGTTCGGTGGCACGAACTGGGCGCCGAACGACTTCCTGTCGGTCTCCGGCGACAACGCGAACAACAGTGGCTCGGGCAACAAGGCCCTCGGCCTCGCCGACTGGCTGCCCGTCACGGACCCCGCCGCGCTCGAGAACTTCCTCGACGTCGACCGCTCCATCGATCGCACCCGCCTCGCCGGCATTCCGCTCGACATCTCGAGCTTCCTGCCCGAGGAAGGCGCGCTGTACGCGGTCATGGAGTGCGACCGCAACGGCGCCCGCCCGCGCGACTTCGTCGTGAACCACACCGACTACCAGTCGGTCCTCAACTCGCTCGGCACCAAGGCCGTGACGAAGTACGAGGGCACCGGTCAGGTCGGCTTCCAGACCATCCAGATCAACGGCCCCAAGGGTCCGGTCTCGATGTACCTGGACCAGGACTGCCCGGCCGGCACGGGGTACGTGCTCGACATGCGGTACTGGAAGCTCTACTCGCTGGGCGCCGCGCCCAAGATGCTCGAGCTCGACGGTCTGCCGATGCTTCGACTCACCGACGACGACGCGTACGAGGGCCGCATGGGCTACTACGCGAACCTCGGCACCACCGCGCCGGGCTTCAACGCCGTCGTGACGATGCCTTCGAGCTAAGCCATCTGAGGGAGGGTCGGTGCTGTAGGCCGACCCTCCTTCACCCTCGTCTCAGGAGAACAACACCATGGCATCTCGCAACTACGCTCCCATCAAGGCCCTCGCCCGCGGGCAGGTCATCATCGACGGCTCGTTCATCGGCAACGCAGGTGCCGACCCGACCACGCTTCGTGGCCTCGGCATCACGTCCATCACGTGGGTCGCGACCGGGCGGTACAACATCAACTTCACCGGCCGGTTCGAGCGCATGCTCGACTTCAGCGCCATGGTGCTCCCCGGCATCACGGGCACCACCACGCCGGTCGACGCCAGCGGTCGCGTCGTCAACGCGCTCCAGCCGTTCAACACGACCGTCACGGTCGGCGGGCGCACGGTGCAGGTGACCCGCGTCGAGGTCTTCATCACCGAGAACGATGCGGCCCCGCTGCTCATCAACCTGTCGGCCACGCAGCAGCTGACGTTCAAGGCCACGTTCCAGAACTCCCGCACCCGCCCCCGCGCCGGACGGTAAGCCATGACCGCTGTCACGCTCGCAACGCTCCGTACCAGGGCGCGAGAGCGCGCCGACATGCCCGTCGCCGGGTTCGTTCCAGACTCGGCGACGGGAATCGACGCGTGGATCAACGAGGGCGTGCAGCGCCTGCATGAGAAGCTGGTCGAGGCCTACGCCTCCGACTACGTCGTCTCGAGCAGCAACTTCACCTCGACGGGGGCCGACACCGTCGCGCTCCCGGTCGGGTTCTACAAGCTCCTCGGGGTGGACCTGAACTCGAGCGACGGCACGGTCGTGACCCTGCAGCCGTTCCCACGGGGCATGCGGAACGTCTACAAGAACTCCATCAACGACGGGCTCGGGTACACCACCCGGTTCAAGCTGTCGGGCAGCAACCTGATGCTCCAGCCGGCGCCGACCGCCGGCATGACGGGGGTCATCTGGTACGCGCCCATCGCGACGGTGCTGGTGCTCACCACCGACACGGTCGACTTCCCCAACGGGTGGGAGCGCTACGTGGTGCTCTACACCGCGATTCAGATGAAGATGAAGCAGGAGTCCGACACGCGCGACTTGCGCTTCGAGCTCGAGAAGATGGAAGCAGAGCTCAAGGACCTCGCCGACCGGCGAGACCTCTCGGCGCCGTCCCACGCTGTCGACGTCGACCAGGTCATGGCATCTGATTGGCGTCGGTGGCTCCCGTGACGCTGCCCAGGTTCGCGAAGGTTCAGGTCGAAGACGAGGCGCTCAACCGGGTGCAGGACCGCATCAAGGTCGTCACCGACGCTCTCGTCGCGAACCAACTGCTCGAGGGGCGCATCATCACGGTGACGCTCACGAGTGGCTCGTTCAACCGCGTCACGCATGGGCTCGCGCGCCGGCCCCAGGGCTACATCGTGCTCCGTCGCAACGCGAACGCGAACCTCTGGGACCAGGCCGACGGTTCCGACGCTTCGACCTTCCTCTACATTCAGCCCTCGGCTACCGTCACCGTCACTCTCTGGGTGTTCTGATGGCTCTCAACTTCCAAGACATCCCCATCCCCCTCACCGAGGGGCAGGACGGCTCGAGCGACCAGGCGCTCATTCAGCCGCCTGAGTTCCTGAAGGTCACCAATGGCGAGTTCGGCGACCGCAGCAACATTCGAGTCGTCGACGGGTTGACCAACCTGCCCGTCACGTCGATGGCGGGGGAGGCGGCACCCGACGACACGAACCCGACCCTGCGCCGGCTGCTGAAGCACAAGGACGAGATTCTGCTCGAGACGTACAAGGGCATCTACCGACAGCAGGTCGGAGGCAGCTTCGCGCTCGCGGCAGGCAAGAACAACGCGAAGCGTGACCGGCTGCGCTGCATGCGCGCGGGCGTCTCGAGCATCGTTGATGCGCAGGGCTCGCAGGCTGATGACTGGAGCCGCGACAACGAGCCTGGTGCAGGAACCTACGGCATGGATGCCGCGCAGCTTGGCGACTACACGTGCACGGTCTGGTGCGAGCTCTACGGCACCGGCGCCGCGCCGAACGCACAGGTCAGCTGGCAGATTCGCCACAAGATGAGCGACGCGCTCGTGGGCCGCGGGCGTATTCGTGACTCGGCCGGGTTCGTCATCGAGCCTCGAGTCGTGGCCTTCGGTGGGCAGTTCCGCATCTTCGCCATCGGACAGGGCGGGTTCAACCGCATCGGGTACCTCTTCATCGACCCCGCCGCAACCCAGGCCGTCAGCGAGTCTCTGACGCTGCTCCCCGGCAGCGTGGGAAACGACACCGAGTGGTTCGACATCGCGCTCTCTCCCACCAGCTACTGCGTGAGCGCCGTCGACAACGTGGCGCTCCAGCTGGGGCACCTCATCTTCACGCAGGCCGCGCCGACCGCGCTCGCGTTCTCTCAGTATTTCGCGGTCAACCCGACGAGACACATCGGCAACGCCTACATGAACTCGGGTGGCACGGGCTTCGGCACTGGCTTCGTGGCGTTCTACTCCTACGCCGCGTCGCTGGCGACCGCGCGCTGGAGCGGCATCACCACTGCTGGCGCGGCGATCCCCGCGGGCGCGACAGCCCTTGCCGGTGGCAACCTCAACCGCTTCTTCCCGATGAAGGACTACACCGGGAGCCCGACGACGTGGCCGGTGCTGGTCGACGCCTCGGACGCCAACGGCACGTTCATCACGTCCATCATCTACAACACCACCACGGCTTCGCCCGGCACCATCGCACTCAGCGCCACTATCCTGAGAGACCACATCGTCATGGGGCAGCCCATCGCTGTTGGCGGCATTTCGTACGAAGGCACACTCTCGCAGGGGCTCTGGTTGCCCGTGCAGTATCAGTCGTTGAACACGACCGAGAACCGGAACACCTTCCAGGTGATGGACATCGCTCGACCGCTCTCGCAGGCTGTGGGGGGGCGGAATGCAGAGCCCGCGAGCTTCAGCGTCCTGCGCGTCTTCGACGCCGGCAACCAGGAGCACTGGAGCGGCTCGACGTTCTTCATCGGGCGCGTCGGAACCTCGATTCTCGTGCCGGGGTCGAACTCGCTCGCGGCCTATGTCTGGTGTGCGAAGTTCACCCCGAACATCACGAATGTCACCGACCTCGGGCAGAACCCCACGCACATTCAGCGGAACACGGTCGCCTACGACGACAAGCTGGGCCACGTCGAGTTCGCCGACCTGACGTACATGGCCGGCGGCACGCCGCTCGTGTACGACGGGCAGGACGTCTTCGAGGAGGGCTTCACCTACGCGCCGGAGATTGTCAGCGTGTCCTTGGCAGCCAGCGTCGACCTCGGGATCGGCGTCTACGCCATCGTCTTCGTCTACGAGTGGTACGACGGACAGGGCAATCGGTGGCAGAGCGCACCGAGCAAACCCACGGTGTTCACCACGACGGTCGGCAACCAGACGTATACCGCCGTCGTGAGGGCGTTGACGGCGTCGCTCAAGTCGGGCGTTCAGACCATCCCATATCGCACGCAGGTCGATGGCGCGGTCTTCTACCGAGACCTCCCGCTCGGGGAGACCCCGCTCACCGATGCCGACCTCGCGAAATGCGAGCTCCTCTACACCGGTGGCGTGCTCACGTTCGCAGGCACGCAGTCGAACAACGGGCTCCCCGGCGTGAAGCAGTTCACCGTGCATCAGAACCGTCTCGTCGCGGTCGGCGGTGAGTACGGGCGTGGCTTCTTCTACTCGAAGGAGCGAGACGACGACTTCCCGGCCGAGTTCAATCGCGCCTCCGGCTTCGGGCTGGTACCTGAAATCACCGGTCGCGTCGCGGCGGCCTCGAGCATCGACGACAAACTGACGCTCTTCGCCGAGAACGGCGTCGCAGTGGTCTTCGGGCAGGGGCCTAACAGGGCCTGGACCCAGAATGGCTACACCGCGCCGGCTCGAATTCAGGCCGCCGAGGGCATCCGCTTCGACACGCCCTTCATCGCCGAGGTCGACGACGGCGTGTGGTACGTCACGAATGCAGGTCCCCGGCTGCTCTCTCGTGGGCTCGCGACGGCGAAGGGGGCGGGTGGGCTGCCGCTCGGAGACGAGCTCCGTAGCACCACCCAGCAGATCATCGGGGTCTGTGAATCGGTGCTCGTTCACCCGTCGAAGGCGCAGGTGCTGTTCTCGTCCCTCGCGGACGGTCTCACCTACATCTATGACTACCAGCGCAACAAGTGGACTCAGCGAGACGATGACGAGTTCTCCATCTCACAGGCCTCGGCGCGCGGTGTTCGGTACACGCTGAGCGCTGGGGTGATTTCGGATGCTGAGACCCTCCGCTACGAGGACCCTGCCCAAGTCACCAACAATAACCTCACCGTCGAAACTGGGTGGATCAGTTTTGCAGGTGTGCAGCGCTTCCAGAGAGTGACGCACCTGAGTGTCTGTGGCACCACGCTCTACAAAGGCGTCTATGGGGAGCTCCAGGTGACTCTTCAGGTGTACGGCATGGAGGCGCCTCTCACGGTCCTTCAGAACAGCGGCATCGTTCTGCCGGACCGGACGACGGTCAACGAGCCGTGGCAGTGTGACTTCCAGATGGTCAAGCAGACCGACACGGCGTACAAGCTCCGCATCACGCTGGTCCCGGAGTCCGGCGCTGGCGGCAACTTCTCCATCACCAGCCTTCTTGCTAGGGTTGGTTCGAAGCGCGGCGGCGCCAAGCTTCCGAATGCACAGCGAGGCTGAAAATGGCAGACCCCAACGACGCCTACGACCCGGACTTCTCCAAGAACCCCGACTACGTCTGGGACGCTGCCACCTCGTCGTGGAAGCCCAAGGGCAATGTTCAGGGGCCCCAGGCAGAGAGCCCCGAGACCCTCGCTGCCAAGAACGCCAACCCGTTCAACAACGCCGCTGGAAACGTGCAGAAGGGCAACAAGAACCCGTTCCAGGGTGGCGACCTCTTCGCGCCCGACCTCTACGCCGCGAAGGGGCGCACCATCAACGCCGGCGCCTTCGGGCCCACCGACAAGATGGGCCAGCTGAAGGCCCTCATGCAGCAGGGCGCCACCACCGACGCGTCTGGCGCATCGCTCGACGTCGGCGCGGCCGAACGAGCTCGAGGTTCGCAGGAAGGCCTGCTCCAGCAACTGCTCGACATGGCGGCCGGCAAGACCGCCTCGCCCGCGCAGGCCCTCATGCAGCAGGGTGCCGACCGCAACCTCGCCGACGCCGCGGCACTCACCCAGTCGCAGCGTGGCATGGGAGCCACGGCTGCAGCTGGGCAGGTCGCCGGCCAGCGAGCTCAGATTGGGCAGGAGAACTCCCGCGACATGGGCATCCTGCGCCTGCAGGAGCAGATGCAGGCGACGCAGGCAGCCTCGCAGGTGGCACAGGGGCTCCGAGGGCAGGACATCGGTCAGGCCCAGGCTCAGGCCCAGGTCCAGCTGGCGAAGGACAGCCTCAACGCGAACCTCCGGCAGAAGTACCTCGACATGGGCATGAGCGCCGAGCAGGCCGACAGGCAGGCCGCGATGGCGATGGAGGCGATGCAGACCGACCAGGCCCTCAAGATCACCGAGCTCAACCAGAAAGAGTTCGCCCGCGGCGAAGGACAGCGCCGAGACGACTTCGGCACGTTCCTGAAGTCCATCGGCGGCGTCGGTGACTTCATCATGAGCCTCGCCTCCATGGGCAGCGGCAAAGCACCTGCGAAGTAAGGAGACACCATGCCCAACCGCTCCGACCCCACCAAGAAGCTCAAGCTCGGCGACTACGTCGAGGTCCTCGTGCCGCTCGGCACCGATGCTGATGGCAACCCCACCTACGAGAAGGGCATCGTCTCGCGTGCGGGGCTCGACGACGAGAAGTGGGCCGACGTCAAGGCGCGCGCCGAGGCCAGCGGTCGGCTCTCCACCATCAAGGAGAGCGAGAAGACCCGCGGGGGCTTGAACGACGTCGAGGGCGACGCCATTCGCTTCAAGGACAAGTCGGGTGGCACTGTCGTGGTGCCCCGCGGCGACCTCGACGAGTCGGCGTGGATGAAGCGCGTCAGCGACGCCGCCGACAAGGACAGCTTCGAGTCGGCCACCATCGACGGCGAGAAGACCGGTGCGTCCCCTTCGCGCGCGAAGAAGGTCGGCACCGACAACCTCGCCGACGAGGGCGCGACGCCTACCGTGGCGACGCGAGTCGGTGGTGACGGCACGAGCCCTTCGAAGGGCACCGGCGCGGGCGTGACGCTCTCGGTCTCCGAGGGCGCCGATGCCGAGAAGCCCGTGCAGAAGCCGATGTTGACGAACCCCGGGCAGCGCGAGCCCGTGCTCGACGAGCAGGCCTCCGGCCCCCGCAAGTTCTTCGGCGACGCCATCAAGGGCGCGCTCCCCGGCCCGGCCGGCATGGGCACGCCTCCGGGTCCGATTCCCCCGGGCCAGGGCTCGCTGCTCGAGATGGACCAGGGCCCCGTGAACGTGGGCGGCCTGCCCGCGCCGATGGGACAGGAAGTACCGCAGCCTCTCGACATGACCGGCATTCCGGCCGGCACGGGGCGCAGCCCGCTCGACGTGGTGAAGTCGGCCGGGAACTCGCTCCTGGGCCCGTCACCCGGTGCGCAGATGGCCGACCTGCAGGGTGCGACCGCCCCCAACCAGCCGGTGCAGCCGTCCGCTCCGGTACCGGCGCCGATGCCCGCCCCGACGACCGATGCTGAGGTCGGCATGAAGTTCAAGGGCGGCGCGAACATGGCGCCCGGAGGCACCCCTTCGCTCGCGCAGGCCGAGAAGGACTTCATGGCGGGGCAGAAGACCGCCACCGACACGGCAGAGAAGCGTGCCACCGAACAGCTCAAGGCTCGAGCCGACCATGAGGCGGCTCTCGCAGGGTTCGAGGTCGAGCAGGTCAAGGCGAAGCAGCGTCAGCGTGAGAACGAGGACCGCATCAACAGCGCGTACCTGCAGACTCTCGACGACATGTCGAAGAAGATGCAGATCGACCCCGACCATATGTGGAACTCGAAGTCGACCGGGCAGAAGGCCTTCATGGCCATCGGTGGCTTCCTCGCCGGCCTCAGCGGGCGCGACCCCTCGGGTCGTATCGACCAGATGATCGCCCAGGACATCGCGGTGCAACGAGAGAACTTCAACCTCGCTCGCGAGGGTGCGAAGGACAAGATGGCCGGCCTCAACACGATGTACGGCCGTCTGCGTGAGCGTGGGCTCGACGACCGTGAGGCTGCCGCAGCCGCTCGCGCCGCGATGAACGAGGGGTTCGCTCGGAAGCTCGAGGGCATAGCAGAGCAGATGGCCCCCGGCGAGGCGCAGTCCAAGGCCCAGATGGCCATCGCACAGTTCCGCGTGAACAAGGCGAAGGCGCAGGACGAGATGACGACCAATGCCTACCAGCGAGCCCACATGCAGAACCAGGACTCGATGGCGGCCTACGGCATGAAGCTCAAGGCCGACGCTGCCAAGGCAGCTGGTGCGAAGCTGGGGAAGGAAGAGTCCCCCGGCACGCGCTCGCAGGTGGCGCAGATCGACCAGGCTGTCGACGCTGTCGATCGCCTCATCAAGGACTCGAATGTCGGGCTCGGTCAGCAGATTCTCGACACCGACATCCAGTTCATCCGGGGCATTCTCCCAGAGAGCGCCATGAGGATGTTCGACCAGGTGTTCCCGAGCGTCGCGCAGCGTGAGGCCCGAGCGGCCGAGGTCGGCGGAACGGCGAAGAAGGCGGTCGCCGGTGAGGCCCTCAGTGGCAGCGAGCGCGAGCGCGCCGAGTCCAATGTTCCGCGGCCCGGTCTCACGCAGCGCAACGACGCGGCGCTGAAGGAGCTCCGTCAGCAGCTGATCTCGAAGCGCAAGTCTCTCGAGGCCACCCGCTACTCGGTGGGCACCACGCCCGGCGAGGACAACACCTTCGTGGAGCAGGACGCCCCGTGAGCAACGTTCGCGTCATCAGGCCCGACGGTCGCGAGACCTACGTGAAGCCCGAGGACCTCTCGAAGGCTCTCGCGTCGGGCTACAAGGAGGCCGACACCGAGACCCTCCGCGCCGGTGCGGAAGGTGCTGCTCGAGGCCTGACGCTCGGGCTCTCCGACCAGTTCCTCGCGGGCGCCTCCGGCGCTCCGTACAAGGGCGCTGACGGCAAGTGGTACTCGGGCGACATGGAGATCGCCGGACCCGATGCAGCCGGTGCACTCGACCAGTCCGGCCAGCTGAAGCGCCGGCAGGACGAGAACCCCGTCGCCTCCGGCGTGGGCAACGTCATCGGCACCGTCGTCGGCCCCGGCAAGTTCGTGAAGCTGGGCACCACGCTGAAGGGCGCGGTCGCCCTCGGTGCGGCTGAAGGCTCCATGCTCGGCCTCGGCACCGCCATCTCCGAAGACGGTCTCGGCGACAAGGAAGCCCTCGGCGAGAAGCTTCTCGCCAACGTCGGCTTCGGCGCCATCACGGGCGGCGCCGCCGGCGCGCTCGGTCTCGGGCTCACCCGTGGGGCCGAAGCCATCTCGAAGAAGCTCGCGAACTACACGCTCAACGCCGACGTGAAGGGCCTGAACGAGCTCGCCAAGGACGTTCGCGGAAGCTCGTACAAGCAGGCCGCGAAGAAGGCCGGGCTAGACTGGGACTTCGTCGACAAGGTGGCGAAGGAGGAGGGCGTCTTCACCGCTCGCTCCACGCCCGAGGCTGTCGCCGAGCTCGCCGGAGCAGCCCAGCAGCGCGCTCGCGCCGCGGCGCTGAAGAACGTCGAAGACGTTGCCGGCCCCGGAGGCCTCTTCGACCTCGACGCGATGGCCGAGGGCCTCGCGAAGGAAGGGCAGGACATCGCCAAGGGCTTCAAGAAGGCCGACCGCAGCCTCGGGAGTGCCTTCGAGACGGAGGCCGCCTCGATGAAGGCCGACGCCCGCGGTGCGCCCACGTGGGACGCCTGGGTCGATGCCGTGTCGTCGAAGCTCGCCTCGGGAAACGCCGTCGAGCGCAAGGTCGGCAAGAAGATGCTCGACCTCGGCATGGACCAGCTGGAATTCATCGACAAGGCCGGCGCCTACAAGGTGGCCGACGCGCTTCACCGCGAGCAGGCCTCGGCGTTCCTCGCCGGCAAGGTCCGCGGGGCCTCGCAGGCCGGTGTCGGTGACGCGGTGCAGGCCGGCGCGGTCGGTGGGTTCTTCGGGGGCCCACAGGGCGCCGTCAGTGCCGGCGTGGGCACCCTCATCGGTGGCGAAATTCGAGCTCGAGCGCCCTTCCTCACCGCCGCTGCTCTCGAGAACATGGGTCCAGGGCTCGTTCGTGCAGCCAATGGCTTGCAGGCCCGCGTCGCCAAGGTGCTGCAGACCGCCCCCGAACTGCTCGGCCCCTTCCGCACGACCCTGACGGCCGCGATGGCCGAGGGCGCCCCGGAACTCCTTCGTACCCACGCCGAGCTCGCGTCGAGCGCCAATGGCGCCGACTACCTCTCGCGCCTCGGAATGGAGCACGAGAACCCCGAGGAGTCGGCGGCCGCGGCCGCGCGCGCCGCGGTGTATGACTCGCTCGAGAGCCAGGCCCGCCGGGTCGACGAGCGCCTCGAGCGCTGGGCCGGCCGGATGGTCGGCGGCGTGAGCGGCCCGGTGCCGACCGCTGCCCCCAAGACCCCCGAGCAGTGGGAGAAGCGCATCGAGAAGATTCGCGCCGCGGCGAACAACCCCGAGGGCTACCTCGGCAACGTCCCCGAGGAGATGCTGCGCGACGCCCCCGCGTCGACCATGGCGCTCGCGTCGATGACGACGAAGGCCGCGCAGTACCTCCTCTCCAAGGCGCCGCTGAACCCCTACGCGCATCTGCCGGAGAACCTGCAGCCGAAGTGGCAGCCCTCGCCCGGCGCCCTCGCGAAGTTCGAGTCGGCGGCGGCCGGCGTCAAGGACCCCATCGCGGCCCTCGAGCGCATGCAGAAAGGCTACGTCAACCCCGACACGCTCAAGACCATCGCCGACGTCTACCCGAGGCTGTGGGAGGACGCCCGCGCGAGGCTGTTCGACCGCGTGGCCACCTCGAAGAAACTCACCTACGAGCAGCGCCTGCGCCTCGAGCCCATCCTGGGCCCCATGGCCACCGGGAGCACCCGCGAGCAGGCGGCCTACCTGCAGCAGATGCACGACAAGCAGCGCATGCCACCCCAGCCCGGGGGTTCTTCCCCGGACGGTCGTCAAGTAGTATCAACCACGAAGAACCTCGAGACGCAGGCAACTCGGCTCGAAGCACGAGGAGTGCGAACACCATGAAGACCTTCATTCTCGCAGTGCTCCTGTCCCTGCCTGCGTTCGCCGGTGAGCGCCTCCTCGGCTCCATCGTTTCGGGGGCTGGTGCCGACACGACCAATGCCACCACGGCGACGCCGTTTGCCATCCCGCCCGAGGCAAAGCTGACCATCCAGTGCACCGCGACGACGAGCATCTGCGTCTCGAGCTCGACGGCGTGCACGCTCGCCGGCACCACGGGAAATCCGGGCGTCGCGGTCGGGCCGGCTCCCGACAAGCTGCCGACCTCGGCCAACACGGGCGACCTCACCACCACGTCGGGCGCCGCCGTAAGTCCCCCTCGAACGGTGGTTGTGGCTGGCAAGCGCTCGGTGACGGTGCGGATCGTCGCGTCGGCGGCCAGCACGTGCAACGTCTACAGCCGGAACGGGGACGAGTAACATGCGCTCGTTGTTCCTCATCACGCTGGTTGCGTCTGCGTCGTTCGCCCAGGGGCGCTTCGACCGGACCAATCAGCGCACGGACCAGGGTCGCTCGAAGCGGGGGTTCCTCGGTGGAGGGAGCCTGGCCTACTTCGAGCTCGCCCCTGTGAGCGGCCGTGGCATGGGCGCGGCCTGCGCCTGCGCGGCCGTCACCGGCGCAAAGGGCGAGGCGATGACGTTCACCCGAGCTGGCGACGCGACGTGCTCGAAGCAGGGCCTCGCGACGACGGGCATTGCAAACGGCGACCTCGTGGTGTGCACGGCGAATCAGCCACGCGTGGAGTCGTCAGGCGGGGTGTTGGGCCTCCGCGTCGAGGGCGCGCGGACGAACGAGACGTTGCGTTCCTCTGCCATCAACAACGCGGCCTACGTAGACACGACGGCTGGTGGCGCGGCGGCCCCGACACTTAACGGCGCCGACGCGACCACCGCCCCGGACGGGACGACTACAGCCGAGGACTACACGTTTCCCGCAACGACAGCGGCGCAGGGCAGCTTCCGTCTCGGACCCACCATCGCCGTCGTTTGCAACGCGCAGGTCTGCTCTCACTCGTACTTCGTGAAGGGCGTCTCGGGCTCAGGGACGATGGATGTGTGTTCGTGGGACACCGCTACGCCGACGTGTCAGGCGTGCGCGTTCGTCGACACCTCATGGAGCCGCTGCACCATCACCACCACCGAAGGGGGCAACGTCGCTATCGCGATTGGCAATGGCTCCATCTACAATGGCGGCACCGCCCGCTCGTCGAACCGCATCTATGTATGGGGCGCGCAGTCCGAGGTCGGAGCCTACGCAACCAGCTACATCCCCACCGTCGCGGCTGCGGTGACGCGGAATGCGGAGGCGGCTTACTTCTCGCGCAGCATCGCGACGACGGCGGGCGTCTGCTCGGCCGCTACGCACGAGGTGCCGTCGACGACGGGCTACAGCGCAGGCAGCGGCCTGTGGGCGCCCTTGCTCTCAAGTCTGAGCGGCTCTGCTGGCTCGCCTTATTTGTGGCCGTACACCGCGGGAGCAGGCACCGGACTCGCCATTGATGGCACAGGCTCATCGGGCGCGCCTTCTGGTTGGGCCCCCGGCACGAGCAGCACATCGACGTTTGCCCGGTACGTGGCGGGGCATAACGGAACGGCGTGGACCATCTGCAAAGACGCGGTGTGTTCGTCTAACGGCGTCGCGTCGGCGTGGTCGTCGCCTACGTATCCGTTCATCAAGTTCGATGTCACGACCGTTACGCCTGTCGTCATCTGGACGCGAGTGCAGGTCGACCCAACCTTCTCACGGTGCACGCGATGAACTCCAAACTCCGCAGTCTCCTCGTCGGTGTCGGCGTCTTCGTCGTCGGCGGCGTCTCGTTCAGCGTCTACCGCCGCGAGCCGCCCGGCCAAAGCATCGCCAACCTCCGCGACGCGGGGCTGTTCTCCGAGCGCACGGACCGCTTCGTCCTCGCGTGCCCGGAGAAAATCACGACGGCGACGAGGAACTACCTGCGCAAGAAAGGCTACGGCACGTTCCGCCCCGGCACCGTGCATCGAATCGCGCGCGTCGTCATTGAGCACCAGACGACGACGCCAGTCATTGCGCGGACGCTCGACGGCGGCGACATCGACTTTACCTCGCTGTCGTGTCCTGCCGGGGCGTCCTTCTCGTTGGATGGTGGGTGGTGCTTGATGCGCGAGTTGGTCAACCCGTCCATCGACGTGCTCGGCAACGAGGACGCAGGCGACGAGGAAGATGAGACGGACGACAGCCTCCAGTTCCGCACGGACGACTGCTTCCGGCTGGAGTGCAACGACGACAGCGACGGCGGCATCCGCGAGCTCAACCTCCTGTCCGACGGCGGCGCGCGGCACCCGTTCCCCGACGGCGGGCCGCGTCCGTGGTGCAACGTCGCGACGCGGCGCGGGCGCGTGACGCCTCCGTGTGTGATTCCCGACTGCTCGCTCCCCGACGGCGGCTGGAACGACAGCGCCGTCGTCGACTGCCGCGGCACGGGGCCGTTCGGCGTGCAGCCCGGCGGCGCTCCGCGATGGCGCGGCTGCAATGTGACGCCTGCGCAGTTCTCGACGGGCGTGGCGTGCGTGCCCACCGAGTGCTCCATCGTCGCCGGCGACACCATCGACGTTCTGAGGTGACATCATGGAAACCTTGAAAGAAGCCGTCCTCGACGCCATCATCGCCGTCTTCCTCTTCACCGTGACGGTGGGTTCGTGTCACGCTCCTCGGGCCTGCCATGACCGACCTCAAGAAGCCCGCTCCTCGCCGTCGTCGCCGTAACCTCGTTCGGGTCGGCATCGTCGTCGCGTCGGTGGGTGCAGGCCTGCTCTGCGGGTACCTGCCGGAGCAGTACCAGGCGCTGTGCAAGATGGCCGCGAAGCTCGCGGCGCTGTTCGGGGGTGGGTGATGGGCGCGCCGCAACAGACCCGAGACCAGTACCTCGACCTCCTCAGCAAGCCGCTGCTCGAGGTGCCGTGGGCCGAGCGCTTTCGCGCGGTGCAGCTGATGCTGAACGTCGAGGTGTCGCCGCGGTACACGCCGGGGCAGGCGCTCGACAAGGGCGAGGTGATCATCCAGCCCCGGTCAACCTGGTGCAACATCTACGTCACCGACTTCATCAAACTGATGGGCGTGCCTGCGCCGACGCACTGGGTGATGCAGGACGGCTCGCCGGCCGCGGTCGGCAAGGGCACCGAGCTCCGCGCGAACGGCCTCGTTGACTGGTTCGAGAAGCACGGCGCGCGCTTCGGCTGGATGAAGAGCGACGCCACGGTGGCCCAGAACGCCGCGCAGCGCGGGCACCTCGTCGTGGTGGGCTGGCGAAACCCGAAGCCCCCGAGCTCTGGGCATGTCGCCATCGTGCTCGGGCGAGACCGCATCACCCAGGCTGGCGGCACCAACCACTTCGCCTGCACCGTGACAATGGGGTTTGGTGACGCCAAGCCACTCGTCTGGTACGTTCAGATGGACCGCCCAGGAGGCCACAATGGATGAACTTCTCTCCCTGCTGAACGACGCTGCATCGACCCAGAACTGGCCCGTGCTGGCCGCGGGGGTGGTTCTGCTCGCCGTCCCCATCGTTCTGAAGGCCATCGGGAAGCCGGTGCCCATTCTCGACCAGGCCCTTCCGGCCGCCGTCAAGTTCCTCAAGGGCATCAAGAAGCCCGCGCCGAAGCCCGAAGAGCAGCCGGAGAACCAGCCCGGCCTCGCTGCGGTCATTCAGATCGACAAGGCGAAAGAGGACAAGGGTCCGCAGCCGTGAACGCCCTGATCCTCAGCCTCGCCCTGATGCTCGCGCAGAGCCCGCCCCGCGTGACGCTGCTGGCCAGCGGTGACTACCTCGTGCCGCAGGCGGCCTTCGCCGCGGTCGACACGGAAATGAAGCGCCTGCAGGCGGTCGAGCGGGCGCACGAAGGGGAGTCATGGCTGACAGCGATTCTGGTCTCGGCGGGCGTGGGCCTGGTGGTGGGGGCGGTCGTTTCCGGGTTTGCCGTGTATGCGGTGATGAAAAGCCCTGGGCCTCCTTCGACCTGAAGAAGGGCCGGCCGTCACGAACAGCCTGCGCAGCTTGTCGAGGTAAGGCGCATCGAGCACGCGAGAATCTCCACACACCTGCTGAACCAGCACTCCCGCCGCTCGAAACGGCCCAGAAGGCTCACGTCGAGCAGCGCCAGGCCCGCGACCTCCGCGCCGAGCACAAGGCCCTCCTCGAGGAGAACGAGCGCCTGCGCGCCATCGTCGGCGAGGCCAGCAAGCTCAAGGGGCCGGAAATCATCGTCTACAAGGAGCGCAAGGAGCAGCGCTCCGACGCCATCGCCAACGCGGTCGCCAGCGACTGGCACATCGAGGAGCCGGTCGACCCCGAGGCCATCAACGGGCTGAACGCTTACGATCTCGACGTCGCCAGAGCTCGCGCCGAGAACTTCTTCCGCAACACCCTGAAGCTGACGAACATCTTCGGGCACGAGCAGACCATCCGCCGCATCGACTTCAAGGCCATCGGCGACTTCTTCAGCGGCTGGATTCATGAGGAGCTCATCGCGAATACCCTGCTCGCCCCTGGCGATGCGGCGAACGAGTTCGTCAGCATCTTCGTCAGCGGCGTGAAGTTCCTGCTGAAGGAGAGCAAGTACGACATCACCGGCGTGATGATCCCCGGCAACCATGGCCGGCTCACCCACAAGATGCACATCGGCGACCCGACCGGCACGTCGCTCGAGACGCTGGCCTACCGCGGCATCGTGCGCGCCTTCGAGAACGAGCCCCGGGTGCAGTTCGAGGTGGCTCGGCACGGCATGGTGTACCGGAAGTTCTACGAGCGCTTCGTCGAGCGCGCCCTGCACGGCTACGAGGTGAAGTACGGGGGCGGCATCGGCGGGCTGACGATCCCACTGAACAAGAAGATCGCCAGCTGGGACACCGCGACCAAGGCGAACCTCACGGTGCTCGGGCACTTCCACCAGAAGACCGACGGCGGGCGTTTCATCGTGAATGGCTCCCTCATCGGGTACAACGAGTTCGCGCAGACCATCGGTGCTGGGTACGAGCCGGCGCAGCAGGTGTTCTACCTGGTCGACGCGCGCAACGGCGGCGAGAAGACCGTCGTCGCGCCGGTGTTCGTCTAGCGGACGCCTCGAGCCTGAATAAGAATCCGAATGCGAGCGGCGACGGAACGCATCGAGTCGGGCATCGACTTGTCGCGCTCGATCATCTCGGCGATGGCGGCGCAGGCCTTGCGCTCCTCGAGGACGACTTCGAGCTCGACCTGCTTGAGGCGCTCCTGCTGCTTCATCACCTTCACCACTTGCCACCCCTCGATGTTGGACGACTTCGCACGACTGATGAGCAGGCCAGCGTAGACGACGCAGAGGAACACCGCGAGGAGCACGATCACTTGACCCTCCGATAGAGCGTCGGGGGCGCGCCTCGCCCTCCGCGGCGCTTCCCGGCCTTGCGCAGCTTGACGCCATAGAGCTTCAAGCGCCGTTTCGCTGTCATGTACGAACACCCCATCCATGAAGCCACTTCGCGAATTGTGAACTCTTCGTCGCCTTTCATACAGAGGTAGGCGAGGGTGTGGTCCGTCTCGAAGCTGTTCATCGCTTGACCCCTCGCTTCTTGTAGTCCTCGAAGCGCTCGGCGGCGTAGAGCACCGCGAGTTTCAGCTGCGCCTCGGTGACGGGGTAGTTGGCCTTCAGGCGGTCGACGATCTGCTCGAAGTCTTCGCGGCTCACGGTGCCACCATGCCTTTCTTCGCCCTGCCGAGCGCGAACAGCCCGATGCCGATGGCGTCATAGACGTTGTGCATCTCGCCGCCCTTCTTGATGACGGCCTTCTCGGCGTCGGTGAGGAACCCCTCGATGCGCCGCCGGGTGATGTCCTTCGGCACCTGGGCCTTCCACTCGGCCGGCTCGACGAGCGTGAGGTTCGAGCGCATCTCGACGCAGAGGGCTCCGTAGAACGCCCCGGAGCACATCGCGAGGTCGAGCAGGTCATTCGGGTTCGTCTTGAGCCCCTTCGCTCCGGGGTAGACGACCTGACGCTCGCCGAAAATTCGGTAACTGTTCGCATGGCTCTGCAGCCTGTTGAGGAGGCGGATCGACGGCGAGCCCCAGCGCTCTACGATGCCTGAGATGGTGTCCTCGCCACGACCATCTGCAACGTACACCCGGGGCTCGTTCCAGGCCTCAATGAGCACCCCCGAGCCTGTGAATTTCGCGATGGCCATGTTGTGCACACCGGGGTCGATTGCAATCAGTCCCATGGTACGTATCTCCCTTGTTCGTCCTTCGTTTCCTTCGCGTCCTTCGACCAGTACCTCATCAGCGCCGGCTCGGCCTTGATGGCCACGTCGGGCACCACGCTCTTCATCTGCTCGACCATCACCGCGGCCTGCCGACGCGCCGCTACATCGACATTAATTACACCGGTGTCGGGAATGTCAATGATGGTCTCGTCGTGGGCGAAGATACAGAGCCTCGACCCGAGCAGCGGGCTCGAGCCCTGGTACATCTCGCCCGTCATCGCCACCACCGCCCTCTTCGCGCCGATGGCGGCCAGCGACTGGAAGTAGTGGTTCGCGGCGTTGGTGTAGCGCATGCCCCCGCGGACCATCTTCGACACGAAGGTCTCGACGACGTCGCTGTGCGCCATCTGCGCCGAAATCCAGTTCAGGTACGGTCGCATCTCGCCCCACGTCTGGAACCACGCGCTCTTCAACTCGCGGGTCTGCTCGAGGCAGCGCAGGCACGTCGGCTGCTTCGTCGCGCGCTCCTTCCACGACGTCACCTTCTTCTCGCCGCACCTGCCGTCGCGGTAGAAGAGCTCGCAGATGAGGAGGCCCTCCTTGCGCTTCTGCGCGACGAACGTCGCCTCGCCCATGCCGCCAGGGAGGCCGAAGTTGCCGGCCTTCGCACCCTGCCGGAGGTCGCTCGCCGCGGGGTCCTTCTCCTTCACCCGCTTGAGGAACTCCTCGTAGGTGATGCCAGCAATCTGAGCCCCGAGCATGCTGTGCGGGTCCTTGCCGGAGTTGATGGCGTCAGCGAGGTTCGAGTAGCCCAGCACCCAGACGCAGACCTGGCCGAGTGTCGAGAGCTCGACCGCCGCGTAGTCGACGCTGGAGCCCACGCCGCGGAACTTGAAGCACTCCCGCACCCCGCCCTTGCGAGGCATCAGCTGCACGAGGCCCTCGTAACTGGTGCGGCCCGAGGCGAGCAGCACGTTCGGCCGCACGTTCAGCGGGGCCTTCGCCGCGGCTTCGAGGCTCGGCAGGTACGTGGCGAGCTTCTCCCACTTCGACACTTCACCGAGCGCCTCGAGCACCGGGTCGCCGGACTCCTCGAGCACCTTGCGCTCGGTGCTGACCCCGCCGCCGTCCGTGGTTGGCGTGAGGTCGCCCCAGGCCTTCGTCACGCGCTCCTTGATGAGCGCCATGTTCTTCGACCAGCCCGAAACGTTCTTCTTGTTCGGCTTGAGCAGACCGGCCTTGAGCACCACGCCCATCAGTTCGCCGCGGTGCGACTCGATGCTGCCCTTGATGGCCTCGACGCGAGCGGCGTCGGTGCGCAGGCCATTGATGGCCGAGATGTGCAGGCAGAACGCCACGTGGCTCTGGAATGACACCTCGTGGAGGTTCTGCGCCGGTGCGGCGAGAATCGCGTTGTAGACGTCGAGCGTGTTCACCACGTCGTCCTTCGGGTACTGCACCGCCTCGGGCGGCCAGAACGCGATGGGCACGTCGTCGAACTCGGCGTAGCGCAGGCGGTACTTGCTGTTCTCCTTCGCGTCGTCGCGGCCGAGCCACTCCTTCACGCAGAGGGCGAGGGAGTAGCGGTTGGTCTGCCTCCCCGTCGAGGGGTCGACGCAGCGCCGGCCGTTCTTGTCGAAGAGCTCGCCTTCGATGAGGCGACCCTCAGCGATGGCGTTGAGGGTACTGGCGATGCCGACGTCGAACACCCGGCCCTCGGCGTAGGCCTTCCAGACGAGCGGGAAGGCTTCAGGCCGGTGGCGCAGGAAGCAACCGAAGTCGTAGGCGATGTTCAGACCGACGATGATGTGGTGCTCGAGCAGGGTCGCCGTGCGGTTGAGCGACTCGTCGCGCAGGCGCAGGTCGGCGGGCTCCTTGCCGTCGTAGAAAGAGCCGCAGACCACGGGCGGGGCGAGAATGCCATCCTGGATGAGGTGGGTCTCGAAGTCGACGGCGACGGGTGTCAAGGGGCCACCGGCGGCCCGAAGCGAATGCGAATGCACTCGTTGAACTCTTCGTTCGTGAGCTCGAGCCGGTTGCCCGCCCCGATGTCCCACGCGAACGCGCACGCGAGGGAGACGGTGTCATCCATCGCCTGCCGGATGGCGAGGTTCATGCGGGCCAGGCGCTCGGCTTCCTGTCCGAGAGCGTGGAACTGGCGCTTCATCGCGAACATCAACTGGGTCTCGTTCACTTGATCACCCGGTCGAGAATCGCGAGGGCCCTGCGCAGGTCGCGAACCTGTTCGTTGAGAGCGGCGTTGTTGCTGTCGATTGTGCTGTTGGAGTACATGCGCTTCTGGGCCAGATGCAGGCCCTCGAGCGCCTGCGTCCGAGCACGCACGGCGCCGTCGAGAGCGGTCTGAAGCTGGTGAATCTTCGACTCGTCGAGCGTGCGCTGGCTCAGGAGCCTCTTGCGCTCTTCGTCGGAGGCCTTCTCGCGGTCTTGCGTCGAGAGTAGCATCGTGACGAGCGCGTCTTTCCTGGTGCGTTTGTACTGGTCTCGGCGATACGGGTCGTTCTCACTCATCGGTCTATTCCTTTCAGAAATCCGTATACGGGGCGAGGAAGTAGCCGGCCTTCGCGTCGAGCTTCTCGGCGATCTCGTCGAGCTTCTTGCGCTGGGCGTCACTCACCTTCGGCAAAGCCTTCACCTCGATGTCACCCCCACGGAATGCAGTGAAGCCACCCTTGGCAACCGCGTACACACCAGGGCAGCCAGCGTAGTGTCCGGTGAACTCCCACTCGAGCCCAGGGGGAAGTTCGAAGTCGGCGATGCTCTCGCCGTCTCCGAACTCCTCAACGCTCTCGTCGATGAACCCAAGGGCCTTGGCTGACTCGACTTCATCAACCCCATTCTCGCGGTCAGAGACCAGCACGCCGTAGAACAATTTCGCATCGGTTGAGACACCCATGTTCATTCTCCCAGTGCAGCCTGCTTCATCAGAGCGATGGCATCGGCCAATCCGAGGCCCTCGTACTTCTCCCTCAACTCATCGACGACTTTCTTCTGCGCCTCGGTCAACTCGAACGCGTACTCGTGACCGGCGCGGTAGTCGTCGGACCTCGACACCCCGCCGCCCTCGCCGCCGTTCTTCATGAACTGGCGAAGGAGTTTCTGGGCCTGGGGGTCGCGGTGGAACTGCTCACGGGTGCGGGGCTCGTAGGAGTGGTGTGCCATATTGACGAGGCAGGGCTTGAACCTGCAATCCCCTTGTGCTGCGACGCTCAGGGGCGGACGGTGCGACCGCCTGTGTATCCCAATTCCACCACTCGTCAGTTGCGGGGGCTGGATTCGAACCAGCATGTGCGGCTTATGAGGCCGCCGAGGAACCCTTCCTCAACCCCGCAGAATGGCCGTCTCTCCGACCTGTCACCGGCTGCCAGCTATTGGGCTTTCGGTTGCCCTATTACTCTCGCTGACTGAGGGAGCCATCGTCCGGCAGGAACGGAGACGGGCTCGTGGTCAAACGCTGCGCCTGCCACCAGAACTTCAGCCCTGAGCGGCCTTCGTGATCTCTTCGTCGGTCTGCGCGATGTGCGAGTAGCGCACGAGCGAGATGGTCTTCCCGTCCTTCGTCTTGTGCGCGTACGTGTCGTACCCGAACTTGATGCCCTTGAGGGCCTCGCCGTCGTTGACCTTCGCGAGCTCGACGATCTTCGAGAAGTACTCGGGGGAAATCTCCGACTCCTTCTCGCCGACGAGCTCGAGCAACATCGCCTTCGCCGCGCCCGGTGCCGCCTTGTGCTTCGAGAGCATGAACACGCTCGACACCTTCGTGCCGGGTTTCTGCGTCAGCGTCTTCGCCGTCTTGTTGTTCACCAGGTCCGTGGCGTACTCCTCGCCCTTCGCCTCGCTCTTCACCACTTCTGCCTCGAGAACCAGAATCTCGCCCTCGTTGTTGTTGCTCGAGAACTGTCGCAGCGCGAGCACCGTCGCCTCACCCTGAGTGCCGGGTGCGAAGGGGGTTCCACGCTGCGTCGCATTCGCCTTGCCGATGATGTCCCATGCTGATGCCATTGTCGTCGTCCTGTTCGGGCCCCGTGATTGGGGTGTTGTGTATTTAATTCTACTTCGGGGGTCTGTCAAGCACCGAAACGCCACGTCGCCTTCGAAACCAGCTTCTGCGTGTTGCCGAATGAGCCCTGGATGTACCCCGAGAGGTCGCGCCCGCGCTCGAGCGCGTCCTTGAAGGTCTGCGTGTGGCGGTAGACCTCGTAGACCACCTCGTCGGCCAGCTGACCCTGCCGATGCATGCGCCCGAGCAGCTGCTCCCACTCGGCGCCGCCAGTCGGCGGGTTGGCCACCAGGCTGCGCTGGAACATCTGCAGGTTCCGCCCCTCGCCGTGGCTCTTGATGGTGAGGAGCACCCGCTCGGTGCCTCGCAAGGCGAGCGCCTTCGTGACGCCTTCGTCGCCGGGCCCGCAGTGCACGACGCCCTCGGCTCGGGCCATGACGCGCCGCGCCAAGGCGTCGTGCTCGTACCACGCGAGGCCGGGCTCCTTGAGCCACTCCAGGATGTCCTCGACCATGAAGTCGTCGATCCAGTACGGCTCGGTCACCGGCAGCGCGGTGCCCTTCACGTCGTGCCAGCGCATCCACGTGTCGCTCTCCCACGTCGGGTGCTTCTCGATGGTGCTGTAGGTGTGCGATGGCACCTCGTGCCGAACGCCGGCCTCGTCGATGTAGACGAAGCCCCGGTGCCAGCGCTGCGCGGCGCGAGCGAGGAGCATCGGGCTGTCGAGGTGCGGTGCCGAGCGCTTCAGCCGCTCCCGCACCTCCGAGCGCCACTCCTTGCGCGCCTCGAGCCACGTGTCGCGCACGGGCTTCGGTTCGCCTCGGGGCCACTTCCAGAAGTAGTAGAAGCCGCAGGAGACCTCCCTCATGCACCGGGCGACGGTGAGCGGGTCGATGAGCACCTCACCGTCGGGGCGCTGCCAGTCCTTCGCCACCCGAGTCAGAGCGTCCTGCACGTCCTTCGGCGCCGTCAGCGGGCGCTCGGAGATGATGAGCGAGGCCTCGCAGGACTGGGCGTCACCGCTGGAGATGACGCCGGGGGTCTCGATGACGCGCCGGCCGTAGCCTTCGAAGGCGGTCTCACCGGGGCCGCACAGGCGGTTGAGCTCGCCCGCGGGCATCGGAAACTCGCTGGGGTCAGTCGCCGCAGCCCAGGCCTCGAGCGTCGGCCAGCTTCGAGGGGCTGGTGAGCCCTGCTTCAGAGCGGCGTTGCTCAGGTGCGCCCAGTTCTTCAGCGAGCGCTTCGTCAGCGTGCCGCTCCAGACGAAGACCTTCGTGCTGGGGTTGTGGCTGACGTAGCGCTGCCACCGCTTCGTGCGGGCCGAGCTCGGGTCGGCGAGCCGGTGGCCCTCGTCGATACACATCAAGTCGGGTTTGAGCTTCTCCAACAAGTCGGTGCTCTTCGCGCCGGAGAGCTCCTCGAACGCCACGACGTGCAGGAGCGGTCTTCCGGGGTGCTGCCACCGGGCCCCGACGAGGTTCGGGAGCTTCCAGTGCGCCCCGTAAAAGGCCCAGTCGCTCTCGATGAGTTGCTTCTTCAGCTTGCTCGGCAGGAGGAGCACCGCAACGCGGCAGGGCACCACCATCGGGGTGAGCAGGTCGAGCAGCGTCTTGCCGTGGCCGACGCCGATTGGGCCGAGGATGCCCTGGACCTCTCGGGCCTCGGAGAGCGCCCAGGTCTGCACGGGGAGCAGGTGGTTGCAGCAGGCCCGGCGGTACTTCGAGACGCACTCACAGAGGCTGTTCTTGAGGCTGAGGAGGCCCTCGAGCTCGAGGCGGGTGGCCTCAAGGGCTTCGGGAGTCGGCCTCTGCCGGCGCGGCAGCGCCATCACGCGAGCGATTTCGCTTACATCGGGCAAGGAAGCGCTCGCGCTGCTTTGGGGAGAGGGCGGCGTGAGCGGCTCGCTTCTGGGCGTTACGGGTTTCGCGCGTGACGCGAGCAACTTCAGCAGGCTCATTTCGTTCTCTCGGGTTTCGAACCAGGTGACGGTACATCCGGTGGTAGGCCTTGCGGCAGTCGTCTTCGGTGCAGATGACGGGGCGCCGGGTGCTCGGGGCGTGGAAGAGCACCCCCTCGCAGAACATGCACCGGCCGGACTCGCGGGCGCCATTCGTCATCTCGTTCCAGATGTCGATGGGGCGCTCGTCGCTCACGGCTTCACCCCGTCCATCGCGGCGAGGATGTCCGTCGCGTCGCAATCCTCGCCATAGTCGAGCGCCTGTCGTGCGTAGGTCCGCGCCGCCTCCACCTGCGCCCGCAGCGCGTCGCGCTCGACGATGACGTCGCCAATGGCCGTCGCCAAGCCATCGTCGATTGAGAACCCCGCGCTGTGCAGCTCCAATTCGCAGTGCTCGACCCCGTCCCGCAGCGCGTCGCGCTCGGCCTCCAGCTCCGCGATGCGGTCGGCGAGGGGCTTCGCGGTGAGGGGTGTGGCTCGAACCAGCTCCGCCGCCCATGGGTCTGCGAGCGACTCGCCTGCAGACTTCGGGAAGTTCTGCGCGCATGCCTCCCGCTGCTCCTCCCTCGCCGCCGCAACGGCCGCAGCCGTGCGCGCGGCCTCGCCGTCGAGGTGCGCGTCGACCGTCTCGAAGTCTTCGCACTCGGAGCATTCGGCGTGGCAGAACCTCCAGTGCCGGTCCAGCGCTCGCTCCCACGCCGCTTTCACGTCGTCCGTCACGTTGCCTCCTCATGCTCGCCGCGCTGAATCTCCTCACCGGCACACATTCGCGTGTACCAGTCGTTGCGTCGCTTCTCGCTGGACTTGTCCTTGAGCCACGCCACCACCCGCGCGCGCTCGTCAGCGACGCCGAGTGCATAGCCACCCTTCGCACGACGACGTTCCTCCGCTCGCTTCTTGAGCAGCTGCGTCTCGTAGTCACTCATCGCCGCCCCGCCTTCGCGAGGACGGCGCACGAGAGGTCAACAAACCGACAACGCGAGCACGCGCACGGGCTCTCCGTCCCGTCGGCCGTGTGGCGGCCCGTGTCTGGCGACGCCTCCAGCGCGTCGAGCGCCTCCGCGTGCGCGTCGAGCAGGGCGCGGAGGTCGCCTTCAATCACCCATGCATGCCACAGGCGGCCGGGCGGGCGCGCAATCGCCTCGGTCGTCATCGGCCACCTCGTCGAATGAGTTTGAGGTACGCGGCACGCTTCTCCGGGTCCTTGATGTGCGAGAACACCAGCACGTCCAAGCACTTCACGTCCTCCCGCGACAGCACCACCTCGCCGGGGCGGGCCTCGATGAGCTTCTTGACCTTCCTCCCGGAAGCCCACTTCTTTGCGTCTTTGGCGGACCCGTAGAGCATCCGCAGTCCGCTCGTCAGCAGGTCCGACGTCCACACCTTGCGCCGCTTCGTCTTCGCCATGGTCGTCTCCCTTGTTCGACTCAGCGCTTCGTGCTCATCAGGACTTCCGCCGGCACCTGGTCCTGGACCGTGCGGCCCGCGATGTTCTCGAGCGCGGCGTCCAGCTGCTTCTTGACGACGTCGGTGACCTTGATGAACGCCTCCTCCGGGTCACCGCGGTAGTCAGCGGTCTGGCTGACGCAGATGTCCATCGACTGGAAGTGACCCATGTTGAGCTTGCCCGTCATCGTCACGGTGACGGTGCGGTACGTGAGCTCGTTCTTGACGATGTTCTGCACCGCTTCGGCGATGCCGCCGGTGCCCGTCGAGCCGGGCGGGAGGGTGTCGGCCGCCTTGGGCTTGTTCTTCGCTCCGGGCGGGCGGCCGCGGGGCTTCGGGTTTTCAGCCTTCACGCCGGTGACGAACTCGGTGATCGTGGTTGGTTCAGCGGCGATGTCCGACGTAGAAATGGAGTAGAGCTTCGCCTCCCGCTCCGCGTCGGTCATACCGAAAGGGGGCTTCACCAGCGGCTTCACCTCGGCGGGGGTCTTGTGAGGCGCGTCGATGAGTGCCTTCGCGGCCGCGGCCTTGGCGAGCGCAGCGTCGACCTGGGCCACCATCTCCGGCGTGGGCTCCTGAATCACGAGCTTGCGCTCCTTCGGCGGCGGTACCGCCATGAACTTCTCGACCTTCGCCGGTGTCGGCGCGTCGGGCGGGACGATGGCCTGAACCGCGTTGGCGGCCTTGACGACCTCCTTCACGGCGGCGGGGAGCGGGGTTGTGGTGTTGAGGCGGGCCTTGAGACGGTCGAGAGCGGACGACATGGTTGAATTCTCCACGGGGCAAACAGCGAGGAAAGGGCAGGACATCTTGGTACCACTGCGGCATTTACTGCGGTCGGGCTTCAGGTCTCCCACGGACGGCAACGACAGAGCCGACTTCATCTGCCGTGCGACATTAATTACACGGGAAATACCTTCCGTCAAGAGCGCGGGGCTCATAGAAGCATCGACGCGCTGCGTCACCGGCGTGCCCTTGGTCTGCACGTAGACGTGGGTGACCTGATGAGGGACGCCCCAAGGGCCTTCGACCGTGTCCTGCCAGCGCGAGTAGATGAGCATCTGCGTCGACCGCGCGAGCTTGTACGGCGTCGGGGCGTACTTGCCGACGTCCGAGCTCGTCTTCCAGTCGAGAGGCCCATTCTTCCGTAGCACGTCGATGTACCCGATGATGCGGATGTCGGGCTCGAGCATGAAGTCGATGGGGTGCTCGAGGGCGAGGAAGCCCTCGTCACGCACGCGGAGCACCTCGGGCTTGATGGCGTGGAAGAGGCGCTGCACCTCGGGGGCGAGCTTCTCGCCCGGTGCGCCCGTCCCGAGGAAGTTCTCGATGGCCTGGTGCAGGTTGCTGCCGAGCGTGAGGTTGTCCCTCGGGGGCGTCGGGAGCTTCATCACTTTCTCGAAGTACCAGCGTCGGTTGCAGCCGAACGGCGTGGAGTCGTCGAAGGCTTCGATGGCGGAAGCGGAGGTTTTGATGACGGTGGTCATTCTTTCCTCGTGATGAACATCGGGGTGCGCTCGCCGACGTAGGAGCCCAGCACGTTGAACTCGAAGTGCTCTCGAGCTTCCTCCATGCTGAGCCCGTCGCGGTCCATCAAGACCATGACGCAGGCCTCGGCGTTGTACACCGCGACCGGGCCCATGCCGCACCGCTCGGCGTACCCGACGAACGCGTCGTCGAAGCCTTCGGCGAGGATGATCTCTTCGTCCACTTCAGCGCACCACTCACGCACGTTCATTTCACTCTCCCAAGGACATCGTCTTTCGTCATCCCGAAGTGCAGCACCTTCTCCGGCACAACCCACATGCTCCCCTTCGAGAGCCTGGCCTTCGTGAAGCCCGCGGCCCGAAGCGCGAGTGCCGAACTCTTCTGCGCCTTCACGATGTCGGCCGGCATCATGCTGAACCGCGTCTTGAGGATGTCGGCCACGTTCACCATCGTCGGGCGCTTCTCCGGCGAGAGCCCTCGAATCCAGTCCATCACCATGTCGGCGAAGGCGTCGACCTCGAGCATCAGCCCGCGCTCTTCGTTGGCAACCTCTTCCTCTTCACGAGTCATCCACCAGCGCTCGCCGGCCTCGAAGAGCACCACCGCCTCGGCGAACAGCTGCGCTCGGTCGGCCTCGAGCTCGTCACGTCGGAGCTCGTTCTCGACGCGCACCGGCCAGTACCGGCGCCGGCCGAATGCGTCCTGGATGGGCGTGTCGTCGTTCGACGTGGCGATAAACGCGCAGCGCCGCGGGAACTCCTGCACCACGCGCCCATAGGGCGGGCGGAAGCGGTCGGTCATGTCCGTGAGGAACGCCCGCATGTGCTCTCGGTCGGTGCGCTTGCTGCTCGACATCTCGGCGAACTCCACAACCCACTTCCCCGTCACCTTCAGCAGCGCGTCCTTGTCGATGTTCCCGTCGAGCTTCCCGTACCACTCACCGCCGAGGATGCGCGCGAACGTCGTCTTCCCCTGCCCACCCTCGCCGTTGTCGGCGATGAGCAGCGTGGTGTCCATCTGGCACCCCGGCTTGAGCGCTCGAGCGACCGCGCCGATGAGCCACTTCTCCGAGATGGTCTCGAGGTAGTGGCGATTGCCGCCCTCGATGCGGAAGTAGTGGGTGAGCAGGCGGTGCGCCCTTGCCACGCCGTCCCACTTCAGGCTGCGCAGCCACTCACCGACGGGCTCGTACACTCGGCGACGGGAGACCATGTAGAGGTTCGCCGCGGCGTCGGCTCGGCTGACGTTGAGGTGGTACTCGCTCGAGATGAGCCAGTTCACCAGGGCCGTGTCGAGCGTGTCGGGGTGCGCGTCCTTCAGCGGGCCCGAGCGCCACTGCGGCTGCATCTCGACCGTGTTCCACACGAGGTCCTTGAGGCCGGGCTCGTTGCTCAGAATCATCTCGATGTTCTTGCCGACGGGCAGCAACGTCACCGTGCCCTTCGACTCACGACGAATGAGCCCCTGCTTCCACGCGTCGTCGACAACGACTTCGACACCGGTGGCCTCGTCGACCTTCGTCTTAGGGAAGAACGCGCTCTCCATCGCCTTCTTGTGGGCCTCGCGGTCGAGGCGCGTCTTCATCGAGCGCTTCCACGAGAACATCCACTTGTCGAGCCAGTGCGCCGCGCCCTCGGGCATGACCGCGTCGCCCATGCGCTCGACGATGATGGTGCCGAGCGTGCGAGCCCACTCGTCGGTCTGCGGTTCGTCGGTCAGCGTGGCGACGCAGCTGGCGGCCTGGTGGATGCTGTTGTCGCGCCGGCCCTCGGTCGGGGCGAAAATTCCAGCGGCGATCTCCTTCAGGATGTTGCGGCTGCTCTCCTTGATGGAGCGCTTGGTGGACGCGTCGAGCACCGGTCCGAGGTCAATGGGGCCTTGAGAAAGCGAAACCCCCGCCGACGAGGGAGATGCGTCGGCGGGGGCATCGGCGCGCGTTGCTTCCACAACGGCGACTTCAGGTACGGTAGCCAAGTAGGCATCCACGTCAAGCGGGCCGCCGGTGCTACGGCGGGTCTCGAACGCCAACACGTCGGGGGCAGTCGGGCCGAAGTAGAAGCGGCTCGAGTCCTTCGCACCGTCGGGGCCGAGGGTCTCGTTGATGCCGAAGTCGACCATGACGGCCCTGCGCAGGCGCTCGTGCTCCTTCGGCGCGTAGGAGCGGTCGAGCTCGACCACGAGGCGCCAGTTGCCGCTGAACGTCCTGTGGGCGAACCACGAGAGCCCCTCGGGCATCGTGGGTAGCGTCGGCACGTCGACATCGAGCACCAGGGTGCTGACGCGCTCGACGTTGGCCAGGAGGCGGTACTCCCCCTGGAACACAGCCGGCGACCAGCCTCGCTGCTCCTTGTCGTCGGAGATGACGACGTCGGAGAGCATCTCGCAGAGCTCGTCGAAGTCTCGGAGGGGTGCGCGGTGGCCTTGCGGCGTTCGAACGGACTCGAACAGCGTGACGGTGAGCGGTGTCGACATGGGGTCAAGGTACCTTGTCGTCGTCGGAATCGGCAACAGGAGCCGGCGCCTCATACTCGTCGGGCCATTCACCGAGGTACTCCGTCTGCTTCGGGAACAGGCTCTCACGTTGTTCGGGTGACATCTGGCGAAGCACGCGGCGCTCGAGGTCGGCGTAGTCGGGGCTCGAGCGGGTCTCGAACGAAAGAGGGTTCGGCGCGAACTCGACGTCGGCCGGCCCGACGCGCTGCGTCTGAAGCAGGTACGCCGTCCCGGGCGGCACGAGCGCGTTCTCGATGACGGAGATGTGGCCGCGCAGTCCGGCACCCCCGGGGGTCACGTCCTGCACCCGTTCGATGGCCCACGTGTTCTTCAACCACTCGCTCAGCCCCGTCATCGTGTTTCGCCCCGGCCGCTGCGGCGTCATGGCCCTCGCGCGCTCGCGGTCGCGGCGGGCGTCCTCATCCCAGGCCCAGCCCTCGACCATCGCCATCGTCTCGGCGGGCTTGCGGTCGAACTGGAGCGCGAGCCAGGCGCAGTCCTTGGTGTGGTCATCCATGTACTCCTCGCAGAACACGCACCAGCGGTCTTCGAGGTCGTACCCTTTGAGCCGCCCGTGCTCGATGCACCGCTCGACCGTGGCGAGGTGTTTGATGAGGGTGGCCTGCTCGGGCGGGAGAATCTGCTGGGCCTCGTAGACGTCGCGCTCGACGAGTTTGGCCTCGGCCTCGCGGAGCAGCGGCACGACGGCCTGCAACTCGCTCGCGAGCCGCACACATTCACGACGCAGCTTAGAGACCTCTCGCTCCATGACAAGAAACTCGTCGGAATAGATGCTGCCCTTGGTCGGGTCGTTCACGGTGTGTCTCCCTTGTTCGCCCGGTGCTTCGGTGAAAGCGCCGGCCCAACTCATATACACCCTCAAAAATTTTCGGCAAGGGCCAAAAATTTTGACAACGTTTCGACCCCCTCCCCCCGGAAACCCCGCCGGCCGTTGGGTATACTAATGGCGTGGTGGCGGATATAGGAAGTGCTTGAATTGACTCGAGCTCGTAAGCCATTGAATGCACGACGACGCATCGCGTCACGACGCGACGGATCGGCCGGGTGCTCGGCGCCCGTCCTAAGCGTTCTGATTCATGGCGCGCCATTCCTGGAACGCGTTATCGAGGCAGATTCCAGCGGTCTCGACGTCGACCGATTCGGTCTCATCGTCCGTCGGCCATGACTCCCAAAGCGCGGCGTTCAAGTCGGCCGACTCTTGCGCCGTCGGCTCACGCCCGATGTACTCCGCGAGTCGCTCGGGCAGGTCGGCCTGCAGGCGTTCCAGGCTGGTGAATTCGGTCTCTGCGTCGCGACGTCGCATGGGTTGCCTTTCGTTGGGTTGGCCAAACGCGAAAAGCCCACACCGACCCCGCGAGAGGTGGTGTGGGCTATTCGACTCGGGTCTACGGGTGTCGGGTTAGGGTGAGGGGCTACCGGGCGCCGCACCCGCAAGGCTTTCCGTCAACGATGCGCTGGCCACACAGCTTGCAGTCGTATGCCTCAGGCTTTGGCTGGCAGTATTGCGACCAATCGCCGCGCCCGTCGAAGTGACCTCCACACCGACAACAGCGGAACATGTTGCAGCCCTGAGAAACGATCTTGTGCCCTCGCTGGATCAACGCGATCGCGGGGTGGTGTGCTTGCCTCACGAGTCTTTCGGTCAATTTGACCGCTTCTGCTTCCTCGCTGGTCATGACTTGCCCCCTTCCACGACTGACACCGATGCGGGCGCGACGCACACGCCCAACTTGATGTAGCCCATGCCATCGTCGGAGCGCTCCCAAAGGGTAACCACCAATCCTCGGAACGCTCCCGCGCACTCAACGCGCGCCATGACGCGACTCGTCGAAGCCAATTCGACGTAGCCCTTGATTCGCGACGACTCCACGTGAGCGACAAACCTGGAACGAAGGCCGTTCATGCCAGCCTCTTTTCCAGGCTGGCATTGAGCGCTTCGACGTTGCAGGCAACGGCCATGCGCAACTCAGCTGGCGTCAGCTGATCCAGAAAGACGTCCCAGTCACTGCAACGAAGCGTCTGAACCGCGCGCACGAGGTTTTCGACGCTCAACTCGTTGAGTGCTTCGGTCTCCCGAGTGTTCGAAAGGTGCGCGGCCATGTGGCGCACGGTATCGAAGTTGGTAACGTCTTTGATATACATAGATGGCATGGGTCGACGACTCATGACAGCACAATCCTTCCGAGCATGAACGCCTCTTCAAAGCCGTACACCCCACGACGCTCGCACGAGTGACACTCGTAGCCCCGCGCGTCGGGCTCGATTCCGCCCTCCGCGACTTCGCCGCACAGAAGGCACAAGCCGCACGAGTCGTTACAGCCGCTCTCGTATTCGGCTTCGTGCATGAACGCCTTGATGCCCTTGCGTGGCTTGCCTGTTTTCGATGACACACCGGTCAGCTGTTCGATTTTCATGCTCGGATCTCCTTGAATGGGTCAGTGATGGCCAGCGATGGCATGATGGGAGAGAACCAACCAACGATCTTCCCGCGCTGCCAGACGTTCCCGAATGAGTCGATATCAGCACGGCCATCGGTCGGGTTGCCGATCTCCGGGTGATCTCGCCTGACGTTCAGTGTCAGGCGGTAGAAGAAAACAGCGTTGAACGAGCGCACTCGAAACGTGCGCCCTACGATTTCGCCCTGTAAAGGCCCCGCTTTGAACATGGCTTCTCCCTTGCTACATGTGGACACTGCAAAACCGTCCCGAGTCGCGACTCTCGGGTGTGACGCTAGCGGTTAGAAATCACTCACCACGAACCGTCGACCGCCCGGGCCCCTTGCGGCACCTTTCGCGCGCAGGCCCACGATCACGCCGCGCTGCGCATCGATGAACCGCAAGTCATGGAGGTCGCCATCGATGACAGGCACTCCGCGCCAGTGACTCGGAAGGTCTTCGGAGCGCTTCACTGCGAACGCTACCGCGACGTTCACACCCCTTGCGAGTGCAGGCTTGCACATGCCCCAGGGCACGGTTTGCGCGTCGTAGCTCAGAGTCAGATGGTAGTTGCTGGGAAGGTCGCGCTTCAGAGTCGCGGCGATCTTCGTGTAGTCGTAGAACTGAACGCTGGGATGGCGACGGGCAAGCTCGATCGCGTCACCCGGAAGGTCAGACGTGCCGTTGACTCGAACGGCCAGCCGCATGCCCGTCAACCTCGCACGCTTGTCGGCCGTGAGGATTTCCGCGCTTGCCGCGGCCAAGTGACCCGCTTTGTCCGTCATGCGCCACACGGTTTTGCGAATACGCGCGGCCTGCGTCGTGGCGAAGATGCCGCGCCCGGCAGTGTAGAGGCACACGCTTGCGCAGTGACCCGCCTTGGGGCACACGTTCCACTTGCCCGACTCGTCGGCGGGGGCGAGGTAGCGGATCGCCGTGACGAACCCGAGGCTTTCGCCCTTGATCGTCTTCGCATTTTCATACGTGAAAACGGACTGGTTGTGCGCGTTCATGGCGCTCGCCTCGCCTCTTCTGCGAACGGCATGAGTCGCGCTACCAGCGGTTCCAAGCGCTCACGTGCCAAGCGCATGAACGTCACTCCGTCAATCGCGTCAATGCAGTCTGCCCATGATGAATCGGCAGTGACACTGACAGCGAAGTCTTTCAGCATTTCCGCGTCATTCGACGAGAGCACGGACACGCCTTGACGCGTGGTGAGCTGGTACCTGTAGGCGCCACCGTGGGCTACCGCGCCACGCCCGTTCTTGGTGCGCATCGTGGTTTTGCTTGGCGTGGTGAGATAGAGGCCGGGCGAAAGCTCCTGAATCACTTGGAGGGTTGCCATGCGCGGTTCCCCATTGCGCGCAAGGAACGGCGCGACTTTGATGTAGCGCGGGGTTTTCATGACGCTTCCTCGATTCCGACCGCGACCGCGAAAGCCACGCTCGGGTCAACGGGTCCGCTGATGTAGGTGGGCGTGCTCCATCGCGAATCGGCCGGCAGAACCGCGCCTTGCGTGTAGACCAGCGCTCCGAAGGCCTCCCAGGCCTCACACGAGGCGAGCGGGTACGCGAACGCCAGTGCCTTGGGCTCGAGCGCGAAAGCGCCCTGGGAGGCCTGCAGGCGCTCTGCTTTGGCGATCAGCGCATCAAGGAGCGCAAGCTTTGCGTCATAGACGGCGGAAACGAGGTTCGGATTGGTGCAGTTCATGGTGATTCTCCCTTGTGCTACGTGGTTACGGAAACGGCAGGAAAGAGTGAACGAAGCGGACAGTGCGGTATTCCGGTCGGTTCATGCGCTCCCAATGAAGGCACGAGTCACACAGTGGCACCATGGGCGCGGGAAGCATAAGGCACGTGCCGATCTCAACTGCGTTAGTCGCGCACTGCCCGCAGCCCGCACATTCGCGGAAAGGGCTTCCTTTGTGCCATTGCGCATGCGTGGGGTGACACGTGGTGCCCCTGACGATCGCGTCGGTAAGAGCCTTGAATTCATCCCAGGAAAGCCCTGCGAAAGGGCTACCAAGACACTCGGGGTTTTCGGAATTGGCAACGGTCAAAGCGAGCATGTTATTTCTCCCTTGGGAGCCGGAAAGCCCCACAGAGATATTATCCCAAGTCGACCCCAAGTGTTGCGGAAATCTACTTTCCTAGGCCTTTTTTATTCGCTAGCCCAGTGATTCCAGGTATTTGCGGATAAGGCCTCGAATGACACTCGACATTGACTCGCCACTGCGCCGACACTCGGCTTTCAATTCCGCATGCATCTGCGCAGGCACCTTGATCAGAACGCTCACAGGCGGGCTGTGTGGCCCTACAAGCGCTTTTGGAGCACTGGGGGCGCGCGGAGCCCTTCGGACCCCATGCGCGCGGTTGTGGGCCCGGATAACGCGGTCAAGCTCAAAGGCGCGTTCAAGTGCCTCGGGTGTGCGCGACTCCACTGGGAGCGCTTCCAGGCTGGCCAGTTCGGCCTGCATTGACTCAAGTGTCTGTGATTCTTGGGGTTTTGTCATGGTAGGTATAGCATAAAACAGTGTGAAAGCATGTCAAGACAGGGTGTTTTCTCTGCTATTCCGCACACTTGCGCGTTTTAGTGCTGGAATGCACAGAATGTCGGGAAACCCTCTCCCGCCCTACAGCGCTAGTAATACTGATCCTGATCCTAAAGGATATGATCAGTAATAGAGCCACAGCTTCCGATGCAAAGGCCTGGAATAACTGGGAAAAGAGCCGAGTGCATGCCCCGATTGCAGTTCGAATGGACTAGCCAAGAGTCGTTCTGACTCTTAGTGGTCCAAAACGGTGCAGTCCGGCCTGACCGAAAGCAGGGCACAACGCGCTGCGTCAAACCCCACGGAACCGGACCTAACGCGGTGCGTCATGCCCAACGCGACGCGTCAAAGCCCATGCAGAAAGAGCTTGACACGAACAATATCAAGGGTTTGGCCATTAATGACCCTCGAGTCATTAACTAACGTTAGTCAGTGACTCGTCGGTCAGTAACGCGGTGCGTCGGTCGATTTCTGTTGACACGAATGATTACGCATAGTTGCGAGACTGTCCGATTCCAGGACAGGGCTCGAGCCCACATGGCTGGCTGGCCACGTGTACATATGCCCACACTGGGCTGGCACGGCTATTGCCTTATGGCGTTGGCCTCGGGATTGCATGTTGGCTAAGTGTATGATATAACAGGGATAACGCACTGCGTCATGGCGCGGCCAATCGGCCACGTGTAGGTGTAGCCACGTGACAGTGGTGTCGTGTGGGCTGTTGTCTACATGACATCCGGATCAGGGTCGACTCCACCCCGGGTGGGGTTGGCACGCGGTTCGCCTTACACTCCAACACCTAGACCAATTTTTAAAAGTCGTTTTCTCAGTATCGGCCCTCCGGATATTGGCTAAATGGGGAAAGTCATTTCCTCAGTATCGACCCAGTAACCGAGGAGGTCCACGCTTTTACCGTTGACAACGCGCCGCGTCGTTGACTTTCCCAACCAGGGGTGTAAGGTGGTGGCCATGCTCCCCAGCGACCCGAGCCCCAAGGCGACGTCCGTCCCACCCACGACCTTCAAGGTCGGCGACCGAGTGCGCGTGAAACGCTTCGGCATGGGCCCGGACGTCACCGCGGTGGTCTCGAGCCTACCTGTCGACTTCACCGGCCGTAGCCAGGTGGTGTTCGAGGACAACGTGCGCGAGTGGTGCGCCCCGGAGGAGCTCGTGCACGACGTCGCGCCCCCCAAACCCACGAACAACGTCGACCACCCGAGACACTACACGGCCGGCAGCATCGAGACCATCGACGCCATCGAAGCCATGGTCGGCCAGGCCGGCTGGAGCCCTCTCACCGGGTACCGCCTCGGCAACGTGCTCAAGTACCTCTGGCGCCACGTGCACAAGGGCGGGCTCGAAAGCCTGAAGAAGGCGGCCTGGTACCTCGAGCGCGAGATCGAAGCGCAGGAGAAGAAGCCATGAAAGACTTCGTCCTGTCGTTCCTCGTCGTTCACGCTGTGTTCTCCATCTTCAAGATGCTCGAGCTTCAGCGACGGCTCAACGGGACCATCGAGGCGCTGACGCACCTCGCGGCGCTGGTCATGATCATCGGTGGTGGCAAGCCCCCGGAGAAGAAGTGAGCGACAACTTCAAGAAGGAGGGCCCCTTCGCCGTCGTGCGCGACGAAGGCGGCCGCATCAAGTACAAGCAGCTGGACCAGAAAGGCCCCAGGAAGAACTGGCGGCACTGGGCCAGGCTGATGACCAACGACGGCATGAACCAGTTCGAGAAGATGGTCGCCATCAGCGAAGGCCGAGCCTTCCAGACCGAGGTGACCCTCCCCACCGGCGAGAAGATGCTCAGCGAGCCGATGATTCCGCCCATCGCGGTGCAGCACGCCGCGAGCCTCGACCTCTTCGAGCTCCTCCACGGCAAAGCGGTCGCGGCGACCGAGGTCGTCAAGGCCGAGGAGGAGGCGAAGGAGCTCGAGCGCGTGCGGGCCATGAGCGACGATGAGCTCTACCGCCTCCTCGAGCGAGGCACGGAAGAGGCGGTGCTCGTCGAGTCGGCCGAGCCCGAGATGGAAACGATGCCCTACGACCCGAGCGACGACTGACTATGTCCATCATCATCCGCCCGCTGAAGCAGACCGACGTTCACTTCATCCACGACAGCTGGCGCACTTCTCTCTGGAAGAACGAGGTCGACCAGGGTGCGGTCAGCTGGGACACGCACTTCGCCGGCATGGAAGCGCTCTGGCGCGCGGTCGACAGCCTGCCCCAAACCCGGTACACCGTCGCCGAGTTCAAGAACGTGCCCGGGGAGATCGTCGGCTACGCCGTGCACCTCACACCCGACCGATGCCTCTGGGCCTACGTGAAGGCCACGTACCGCCGGCAGCACGTCGGGAGCGCCCTCTTGCAGAACGCCACCACACTCGGCACCATCACCCGCACCGGCAAGGCCCTCGCGAAGTCGCTCGGCATCGCGCACGACCCGTACATGTTGCTGAACCCGCACCCACCCACCCCCAAGGAGACTTTCTGATGCGAATCCCTCTGATCTGCGCCAACTTCAGCTTCCCCGTGTACCTCGATGGCACCGCGAAGAACCGCGTCACCGTCGGCGAGGCCAACGAGCACAAGGCGAAACGCCTCGAGTACGACACCGAGCTCAAGATGGTCATCATCTGGCCGAAGCGCGTGCGTGAGGTGAAGTCGGCCGACGGGAAGACGAAGCTCAAGGTAGGGTTGCAGCTGGCCGTGGCCGAGTCGTTCGACATCGCCGAGGAGTACGCGGGCATGCTCGACGAGAAGCCGGCCGAGAAGCCCGTCACCGTGAAGCCCGGCCAGAAGTGAACCACCGGCTCGTCCTGGAAGAGTTGGCGCGACGGAAGGCCCTCAAGGACCTCGCCGGCGGCACCATCACGTCCATCTACGACGAGCTCTACGACAAGCAGAAGCGCTTCGCGCTCTCGAAGGCCCGGCACCTCGCGGTGTTGGGCTCTCGTCGAGCCGGCAAGACGGAGATGTGGCCTCGCATCGCGGTCGCCAAGGCGCTCACCACGCCGCGGAGCCTGGTGCGCATCTGGAGCCACGCGCGGCAGCGCGCGAAGGAGCTCCTCTGGAACCGCATCAGGTACCTCGTCGGCCGGCACGGGCTGAAGTGCAAGCCGAACGAGGTCGAGCTCTCCTTCAAGTTCGAGAACGACGCGGAGATCCGCCTCGTCGGCGCCGACAAGGACAAGGAGATTCAGAAGAAGCGCGGCGACTCGTCGCTCGCGGAGATCGTCCTCGAGTCGCAGAACTTCGGAAGCCTGCTCAAGCCGCTCGTCGAAGACGTCATTCAGCCGTCACTCATCGACCTCCGCGGCACGGTGTACCTTGAGGGCACGCCAGGACCCATCTGCGCCGGCTACTGGTTCGACATCACCGGCGGCAACGACACCGGCGAGGTGTGGGGCTCGCTCGGCCCCCGTGAAGTCTCGATGTTCGAGGTTCACCGGTGGACCATGTTGGACAACCCCTTCATCCCGCATGCACGCGAGGAGATGGCGGAGATCAAAGAGCGCAAGGGCTGGTCCGACGACAACCCGACGTACCTGCGTGAGTGGCTCGGCCGGTGGGTCAACGACCTCGGCAGCCTCTACTACGCGTTCGACCTCCTGCGGAACACGTATCACCCCGGCACGGTGCAGCCCTGGGGCCCCGGATGGACCCACGTGCTCGGCTGGGACTTGGGCGGCAAGGACGACATGGCCATCGTCATCTGGGGGTGGCACGAGAAGGACCCGACGCTCTACGAGGTGTTCAGCTGGAAGAAGTCGGGCGCGCTCTCGCAGGAAGTCGTAGAGGTCATCGAGGAGCAGGAGCGCACGAAGAACCTCAACATCATCAAGAAGGTCGCCGACACGCAGGGCGGCGGGCGCATGTACGTCGACGACGTGATGAGTCGGTACAACCACGTGTTCGAGAACGCACAGAAGAACAACAAGTACCAGCACGTGATGCTGATGAACGACGACTTCCGCACCGGGCGCGTGAAGGTGCGTCTCGGGAGTCCGCTCCAGGAAGAGCTCATCGGCCTGATGCGCGACCCCGACTGGAACGCGAACGACCCCGAGTACAAGGACAAGCCGCCGACTGAAGACGCGTCGTGCCCCAACCACTGCACGGACGCGGGGCTGTACAGCCACCGCGCGGCGTGGCACTTTCTCCCGCGGGTCGACCCGCCGAAGAAGGCGACGGTCTACGAGCCCGACGAGTACGAGGCTCAGGCCATTCGAGACTTCGCGAAGCGCAGTGACACCTCGTGGTTCGAACGAACCGAAGACCAAGGAGACGACTGGTGATGCACGACAGCGAAGAGAAACTGAAGATGCTCAAGAAGCTCGGCGTGAAGTTCGTCGAGTTCGGCAGCGACGGGTTGCCGTACAAGCTCGAGTTCTTCCCCTCGAGCGACGAGCTCGAGAAGCGCCCGAAGGCCGAGACCGAAGCCGACGATAAGGTCAACGACGCGACGGGGTTGACTCGCTCTCAGACGCAAGACATTCTCGGCATGGACGAATGACATGGCCATCCGCCTGAAACCAACCACGGTCGCGGTGTCGCCGGTGCTTGACGCACTGTTCGACCCTTTGACGGTTGGGGCCCAGGAAGCGGTGTCGATTCAGCTGGAGAACCTCTCGGCGACCGAAACGTTCACCGGGTACGTTCGTACGCGTCTCGACCCGGGCAACGGCATGGCCATCAGCACCCTGGGAGACCTCGCCTCGGTGCCCCCGCTGGGGACGCTTGGGCCCAACGGCGAGGACCTCTCGAAGGTGCTCGTCACGGCCGACGTGCCGGCCAACGCCGAGCTCGACGTCGTGGGCTTCATGACCGGCCTCGGCGGCGATGTTCGGGTGACGGTGCTCCCTCGAGCCTCGCGCTCGATTGCCATGGGGATGACGCGATGATCTGGCTCCTGGCGATGTTGCTCGCCCAGCCGGCGACGCTCAACCTCAACCAGCAGCCCATCATCTCGCGGCAGAACGGCGCGCGCCTGTCGACGACTCGACAGTACGTGGTGGACTGCTCCACCAACATGACGTGCCGAGTCGATGGCGGCGTGCTGGTGCTCTCTGCGGCCTCGGGCGGCGCAGGCTCTGGCGGCGCACCGGTCGACGCCGGCTTCGTGGTGTGGAGCGCGGCCGCAACCTCTGGCTCGACGAACGAGCGCGTGCTGACGGCGGGCACCAACGTCACCCTGGACGTCGCGACGCCGGGGCAGGTCATCATCAACGCGTCGGGTGGTGGCGGCTCTAGCAACTACGACGGCGGCTACCTCCTCGTGCAGGACGAGGGTGCGGACCTGACGAAGCGCAGCACCATCGACTTCACGGGCGCGGGCGTCACCTGCACCGACACGGGCTCGAAGACGTCGTGCGACATCCCTAGCGGCGGCTCAGGCGGCGCCTCTCCCCTCTCTCTGATTCTGGGCACCCCATGAGCGTGATTCTAGACAAGGCCGAAGCGGAGAAGGAGCGCCAGCGAAAGGAGTGGCCACGGCCTGAGTCCGTGCCCTGTTCGTGTGGAGGCACCGCGCATCAGACCGTGAAGGGCACACCGCAGTACGCGTGCTTGAAGTGCTCGACCACCATCACGATGTGGACCGGGTTTGACGACCCGACGTGGTTTTGACCGTGAGGACTCCATGAGCACCATTGTCGCACTTCTTCTCGCAGCCGCCGCGTCGAACCTCAACGCGACCGACGAGTCACTCACGGCCACGACGACGAGCACGGCCGCGACCGACGTCACCGTCAACTACGTCGAGTTCACCACCAGCAGCGGCGCGAACATCGGCAGCGGCGAGCAGGTGACGAACTTCACAACCGCGACGACGACGACCATTCT
>Ga0209476_10000168_pt1 | contig 44582 bp, 41 predicted proteins | sample KloWWTrecipitate_FD_187179 | JGI IMG/M metagenome (GOLD analysis project Ga0209476, IMG submission 187179) | Active sludge microbial communities from Klosterneuburg, Austria, studying microevolution and ecology of nitrifiers - Klosterneuburg... | ecosystem: Engineered > WWTP > Aerobic digester... | reverse complement strand
CCTGCTCATCCGCCCCGGCGCTGCCGGGGTCTTCCACTGCGTCTCGCGCTGCGTGCGCCGCGCGTTCCTGTGCGGTGTCGATCGCGCCAGCGGACGATCCTTCGAGCATCGACGCCAATGGATCGAGGATCGGGCCCTCGCGCTGTGCGAGTTGTTCGCCGTGTCCCTCCACGCCTACGCCGTGATGTCCAACCACTTCCACCTCGTGGTGGAACTCGTGCCCGATGTGGCCGTGGCCTGGACGGACTCGGACATCGCGCATCGGTGGGTGCGGCTGTTCCCGAAGCGCGGCGGCAGTACCGAAACCGACGAGCTTCGCGTCCAGGCGCTGCTCGCCAATCCCGAGCGCCTGGCGGTCCTGCGTCGCCGACTCTGCGACCTCGGCTGGTTCATGCGCTGTCTCAACGAGCCGATCGCGCGCCGCGCGAACCATGAGGACCAGTGCAAGGGTCGGTTCTGGGAAGGCCGTTACAAGGCCCAGGCCCTGCTCGATGACCGCGCCGTGCTCGCCGCGATGGCCTACGTAGATCTCAATCCGATTCGCGCCGGGATCACCGATCGACTCGATCGCTCAAGCCACACAAGCATCCAGGCGCGCCTGCGCCGGCTGGACGCAGCGCCAGACGCGGCGGCGCAGGTGCTGCCGCCAGTCGCAGGCGTCCGCTCGACCCTCCACGCCCTGTCTGAGGCTCACTACGTCGAGCTGGTCGACTGGACCGGCCGCGAGTTGCGCCCCGGCAAGCGCGGCGCAATCCCCAAGGCGGCTCCCAGCGCGCTGCATCGATTGGGAATCCGATCCGATCGCTGGCCACTGCAGGTGAAGGCAACCGGCTCCGGCTACTGGCGCGCGATCGGCTCGGCGCAGTCGCTACTGGACCAGGCAGCCGCATTGGGCCAGCAGTGGATGCGCGGCATCGGCATCGCCCGCAGGCTAGTGACCTGATATGAGCCCGACCGTTCTCCGGCGGGGACGCTATCGGTTCTTCTTCTTTTCGCGCGAGGAGCCCAGACGACATGTCCACGTCCAATCGCCGGACGGCGAAGCGAAGTTCTGGCTTGAGCCCGCCATCGCCCTGGCGCAGAATGCCGGCTTGAGTGCACGCGAGCTTCGCGCTGTCCAGCATCTCATCGAGGAACGCGCCGATGAACTCCACATCGCCTGGAACCGCCACTTCGGTCCCTGAGGTCACCAACGTCTCAGCCCACGGTATGTGGCTGCTACTCGATGGCGAGGAGTTGTTCTTGCCGTTCGCGAAGTTCCCGTGGTTCCGCAACGCCCCCATCGGCGGCGTGACTCGCGTCGAACGCCCCGCTCCACAGCACCTGCGCTGGCCCGATCTTGATGTTGACCTGGCGGTCGAGTCGATCCGCAATCCCGACGCCTACCCGCTGGTCAGCTCGCGCTAGGCCAGGCCTCGGTCGCTCGAGTCAATCTGAATCTGCCTGAATCTGGACACCCATTCTCCTGCCTGAATCTGGACACCCATTCTCCGATCTAAGGTGGTAGTCGTGGACAAGTCCTTGTTCGATGACCTGATCGAGAGTGTTCGGCAGATGGACGCCATCGCGCGGGGTGCGCGCAAGCCATCCCGTACGCGCGTAGTCGATGCCGGGATCGAAGTGAAGGCGATCCGCGCAAAACCAGGTTGTCGCAAGCGCAGTTCGCGCGACTCCTGAAGACGGAATCTGGACGGAATCTGGATGGACGGAATCTAGACACCCACTCTCTGACCGGGCTTCCCGAACAGGGCGATTGAATACTCAGCGATCTGGACACCCACTTTCCGACCCTCGAGGCCCGGACCGTCTACACCCTCGCTGCGCCGAGGCGTATGCTCGCGCGCACAGCAACCACGACGCTCCCAGGGGGACCCATGAACCGACGTGATTTCTTCAAGTCGTCGCTGGCGGTGGCCGTCGCGACCTCGCTGGTGGGCAGCCGCGCGCTGGCTGCACTTGCGCCCGTGACGACGGACCTCGAGGCCGTCACCGGAAGCGGTGCGAAGATCACGCTGCCCAGGAGCGCGGTCGAGGACCTGCGCGCCAGCCTGCGTGGCGCGCTGCTGCTGCCGGGACAGCCCGGCTACGACGAGGCACGCCGCGTGCTCAATGCTTCGATCGACAAGCACCCGGCGCTGGTCGTGCAACCGACCGGCACCGCCGACGTGCGCAGGGCCGTGGACTTCGCGCGCACGCACGCGCTGCTGCTCGCGGTGAAATGTGGCGGCCACAGCTTCGGCGGCAAGTCGACCTGCGACGGCGGGCTGCAGATCGACCTGTCACATTTCCGCGGTGTTCGCGTCGACCCGCGGGCGCGCATCGCTCACGTGGCCGGCGGCAGCCTGCTCGGCGAGCTCGACCACGAGGCCATGGCGGTCGGCCTCGTGACCACCGCGGGCACGGTCTCGCACACGGGCGTCGGCGGACTCACTCTCGGGGGCGGCTTCGGCCGGCTCGCAAGGCGCTACGGGCTCGCGCTCGACAATCTCCAGGGCGTCGACATCGTCACCGCCGACGGCCGGCTGCTGCACGCGAGCGAAACGGAGAACCCCGACCTGTTCTGGGGCGTGCGCGGCGGCGGCGGCAATTTCGGCGTGGTGACGACCTTCGAGTTCCGGCTGCATCCGATGCAGCGACAGGTGATCGGAGGCGACATCGTGTTCCCGATCGCGCGCGCGCGCGAGCTGCTGGACTTCTATGCGGAGTATTCCGCAACCGCGGCCGACGACCTGTACGTCGATGCGTCCATGCTCGCGCCGCCAGGTGGGGCGCCCGGTGTCTTCGAGTTCTCGGTTTGCCACTCGGGCGCGCCGGGCGAAGCAGAGCGCGCGCTGGCGCCGCTGCGCAAGCTCGGCAAGCCGGTCTCCGACACGATCGGTCCGATGGACTACCAGGCGCTGCAGCGCTCGCAGGACCGCCGTGACGCGCGCAATTTCGGCACCTACCTCAAGTCCGGCTTCCTGGACGATTTTCCGCCGGCGTTGCCGGCGGCCATCGTCGACGGCTTCCTGGACGATCCCAGGCGCTTCACGGCGACGTTCTTCCAGCACTCGGGTGGCGCGATCGGCCGGGTCGCGAAGGACGCGACGGCATTTCCGCATCGCTCGTCCCGCTTCAACCTGCTGACTGCCGTGAGCTGGGACATCGCCGAGGACGGCGCACCGCACCTCGCCTACGGCCGCGCCTACTGGCCGAAGCTCGAGAAGTACACCAACGGCTACTACACGAACGAGGTGGCGAACGAGCCGCAAAGCCAGGTGGACGAGAACTACCAGGGCAACATTGGCAGGCTGGTCGAGCTCAAGACCAAGTACGACCCGACCAACCTGTTCCGGCTCAATGCCAACGTGATGCCGAAGGCCTGAGGGTCGGGTGGGTAGCGCCCGGGCACGGCCCGGGCGTTGGTCCGCCTTGTCGAGCGCAGTCCCGGTGCGGCCGTAAAGCGGGAATCTGGACACCCACTATGCGAGCTGGAATCTGGACACCCACTATGCAAGCTAACCTGTTGATCCGATTGCGACCGGACTTCCCCTGGTGCGTTTGAAATCTGGACACCCATTATGCGAGCTAACTTGTTGATCCAATTGCCACCGGGCTTCCCCTGGTGCGATCGTTCAACCGGGCGCGAGCGCGCTCCGAATTTGCCCAACGACTGCCCTGCTCATCGTCCGGGCAGCGAGAACTTTCACTGACGCCGTTCGCGGTACGCGTAGCGCACGCAAGGACCCCGATGCCCAAGCTCATCCTGACCTACTTTGACTTCGACGGCGGCCGCGGCGAGGCCGCACGCCTGGCGATGCATCTGGGCGGCATCGCGTTCGAGGACCGGCGCATCCCCGGCAAGGACTGGCCCGCGCTGCGCGACACGATGCCGTTCCAGGCGCTGCCGGTGCTGGAGGTCGACGGCGTGTCGATTTCGCAGTCCAACACCATCAACCGCTACCTCGGCAAGCTCACCGGCCTTTACCCCCGGGACGACTGGCAGGCGACTCTGGTTGACGAGGTCATGGATGCGGTGGAGGACATCTCCACCTCGATCGGCAACACCATGGCGCTCGAAGGCGCGGCCAAGCAGAAGGCGCGCGAGGCGCTGGCGGCCGGTCCCATCCCGCGCTACCTGCAGCAGCTCGAGGCGCGGCTCAGAGCGGGCGGCGGCGAGTGGTTCGTTGAGAATCGCCTGACCGTCGCTGACCTCAAGTGCTTCCTCTGGGTGCGCTGGCTCAAGTCCGGCGCACTCGACCATATCCCTTCCGACATCGTGGATCGCCATGCGCCGCTCCTGGCGAAGCATTTTGATCGGGTCAGGAGCCAGCCAGGCATCGCGGCGTACTACGCCGCCCGTGGGAAGTGACGATGCCGGTTCCGGGTGTTCTTCACCGATCGTGCGTTCACCCGGAATCTGGACATCCAACTTTCGCCCGGAATCCGGACATCCCGGAATCTGGACACCCACCTTTCGATCCCTGTTGATGCCACGCCATCTGGTGACGCCGACACCCTAGGCAATCAATGCCGACAAGGGGACGGAATCTGGACACCCACCGTTCGATCTCCCACCGTTCGATCTATCACGCCGATCGACACCTGCCGACCTCAGGGCGCCGGCTCGTACTCGCACAGCTGCCCGGTCACGAAACCGGCAAACGTGCACGAGGTGTCGTTCCAGCCACCGCTCGCGTCCAGTATGTGCAGGCAGTTCTCGACGACGCCACCGTCCGGCTGGCCGGGCGCGAAGTCTTGAAACACGAATGACTCGCCGGTGACCCACGCAAAGGCACCCTCGGCCGCGATGTCGCTGGCGCCGATCCACGGACTCTGCGCCGGGTTCTGCACCTGCTGGACCAGCGCGGCCTCCAATGCACTGGTGATCGTGACCAGATGCCCGCCTCCGGTGCCGCAAGCGACGTTTGCGGCGTCGAACGTCGACTGGTCGTCATCGAACGACACGTAGCAGTGCCCCGTGTCGGGGTCGACCGCGAAACGGTCACCACCCACGAATGCGGTCGCATTGCACACGACGGCCGTGCGGCATGCGCTGGTGCAGCCATCGAGGTCATCGGCATCGCCGTCGTCGCACTGCTCCGCCTCCTCACGGAACCCGTCCGGGCACACGGCGACCTCGAACCCGCTGCGTAACTGCGTGTCTGCCCCGCCTGCCCGCGCTGAGGGAATCAAGATCGAGTCAAGGAATGCAATCACGACCGCAACCACGCACCGGTTCGCGACAGTTCGGTTCGCGAGAAGTCGCATGGGCGCCCTCCGTCCGCCACTCTCGTCCAGCGTCGCATTCGCACGGAACCGCGTCAATCGATCGCCAACGGGCGCCAGCGCGGTGGACCGCGGGTGGAACGGATCCAGACATCCACAGGGCCAATCCAGCGCGTTGCATCCGATGGACGATGCGGCATGGCGCCGACTCCGTCACTCTCGTCGGCCCGTGGCGGGATCTGTGCGGGATCTGTGTGCGGGATCTGGACACCCACCAGTCGATCCCGGAAGTCTGGAAATCCACGGGTCCAACTAGTCCGCTGATTCCGGTTTTCGGCGCAGTCTGGCGCCGCCCGCTTGGGTGACGCGGCCGGCGACCGGCAGCCGCCGTCGATGAGCGGCTGTAATAGTTGCCCGCCGTTCGAGTATCGCCCCGGGAAACCTGGAACCGGAGGCTGCCTTGGGAACCATTACTCGCGGTCTCGGCTGGGCGCTATGCACGATGGCCCCGGTCGCCGCAGCCATGGCTGCAGGAGCCGATGTCGACTCCGCTGCGCGCAGACCTGGACGGTTCGAACTCGTGCCCGATGGCGCCATGGCCGGCGACTCGCTGCGGCTCGATCCGCTGTTCCCGGGCGGCGGCGGTGAATCCAGCGGCGGGCCCTTCGTCCTCACCGCGAGCGTCGGCCAGGTGGATGCGCAGGATGCGGGCAGTGCACAGGTCCTGATGCGCGGCGGCTTCTGGACGCCAGCCGACGCGGCCGGCGTGGACGGCGTGTTCCGCAACGGATTCGAGTAGGAGAGCGTGCTCATGCAGATGCAGCGTTGGATCCTCGGGATGTTCCTGGCATTGGCCTCGGCGATGGCGTTGGCGCAGGGTGGTACCGCCTTCAGCTTCCAGGGCCGCCTCTACGACAATGGCGCCCTGGCGAATGGCAGCTACTTGCTGCGCATCACGCCCTACTCGTCGGCCGCCGGCGGCATTCCGCTCGCGCCAGCCTTCGATACGCCGCCGCTCAGCGTGGTGGACGGCATCTTCAGCACTCGGCTCGATTTCGGCGCTACCGTGTTCCAGGGCGCGCCGGTCTGGCTCGAGGTGCTGGTGCAATCGCCGACCAGCGGCTTCGTACTGCTGACACCACGCCAGCTGGTGACGCCGACACCGTACGCAATCAATGCCGACAAGGTGGATGGCCTGGACGCGACGCAGTTGGCCGGCGCGCAAGGGCCACCGGGTCCGGCGGGACCGATCGGGCCTGCGGGTCCGCAAGGGCCTGCAGGACCCATCGGTGCCACGGGTGCGCAGGGACCGCAGGGACCCGCGGGTCCGACCGGCGCCACCGGCGCAACGGGCGCGGCCGGTCCTTCCGGTGTCCAGGGACCGCCCGGACCTCAGGGCGCAACCGGGCCCACTGGCGCAACCGGAGCAACGGGCCCCGCAGGACCAGCCGGCATCGTGGCGATCCAGGGCTTCAGCGGATTCATCCCGACGATCCCGGGATCCGCGAGCGGCTACGCTTTCGTCGGTCCCACGACGTCGGTCACGCTGACCAGCACGCAGCGCCTCACGGGTAGCGCGTCCGCGGTCCTGGGCCTGTCCACTGGCGGTCCGCAGGCGATCAATATCGGCATGTGCTACCAGCAGGGCGCGGGCGTGATCAACAACTTCTTTGGCGGCAACTACATGGCGCCCTACGCAACCACCAGCCGGCTCCTCATGACCGCATCCGCTACCGCGTTCCTCGCCGCCGGCACCTACAACGTGGGCTTCTGCGTCTTCAACATCGGCGCCCTGGCCCTCTCCAACAACGACTACGTCAACGGCTGGGTCATGGTGAGCAACTGACCAGGCGATCACTCAAAGGAATCGGCGAACACCACCTCCAGCGGAACCTGCGCGTTTGCAGCGGTGAAGCGCAAGCCGAAGGACAGCGAATCCGGGTCGGTATTGGCCGGATTCGGCGCGTAGTTGCCGTTCGGCGCGTAGATGTCCACGTCCGGCTGGAACAGGGTGGCGACCATGCTGTTGTTCGCCGCCTCGCCGACGGCGATCATGCCGTCGTTGGCACCGACTCCGTTGCAACCGGTGTCGAAGAGTTGCAGCAAGGTCATGGCATCGGGCCCGCCCGCCGCCACGACCTGGTTCAAGTAGATCGCGATGCCCGGGATGAGGATGGCTTGCACATCTTCTTCGCGGATCGAGCAGCGGACACGGAATCTGGACACCCACTTTCCGTCCGGGGTGGAATCTGGGGGTGGAATCTGGACACCCACCAAGTTGGAGTCCTATTCTCCGCCCGCGATGCTCCCCGATGCCGGCGTAGCCGGCGGAGGCCCGGCCTTGCGCAAGTCATCGAAGGTCCTCGGTTGGGTTCTGGCCGCCATGGCCGGCGGGGTTGCGCTCGCGCAATCGGCGGGGGGCGACTTCGCGATCACGCGCCAGGTCATCGCCGGCGGAGGGTCGTCCGCGCAAGGCGGGGATTTCGGCGTCGCCGCCACGGCTGCGCAAGCGGCAGCCGGCATCAGCAGCGGTGGGGAATTCACCGTAAGCGGCGGCTTCCATGTTCCCGCGCCGCGGGGCGACCCGCTGTTCTCCGACGGCTTCGAAGGAGTCCTCCCATGACGACTCGCGTACTGGCGTCGCGGTTCCTCGCGCTGGTCTGCGCTGCGTTCGCTTCGAACGCGGTCGCGATCGATCCCGTGTTCACCTACCAGGGGTTCCTCACGGACCAGGGACAGCCGGCCGCCGGACCGTTCGATTTCCAGTTCACGCTCCTCGACGCCAGCGAGCTGCCGGTCACTGCTCCGGTGACGCGCGACGGCGTCGACGTTGCCGGCGGAGTGTTCACCGTGCAACTCGACTTCCCGTTCCCTGCCTTCAATGGACAGGCCCGGCGACTGCAGATCGCGGTACGCAGGCCAGGTGCCGTCGACTACACCACGCTCACGCCCAGCACACTGGTGACCGCCGCGCCATACTCGCTACTGTCCTCGTTTGCGGAAGCCGCCGATGCAGCCAGCATCGCCGACCTCGCGGTCGATGCGAGCGCGCTCGGTGGCGTGCCGGCACTCGACTACGTGCGCCAGACGGACCCGCGGCTTACCGATTCGCGCGTTCCGCTTCCCGGCAGCCCGAGCTACATCCAGAACCAGGGCGCGGTTCCCCAGGCCGGCGACTTCCGCGTATCGGGCACCGGCGCCGCGAACATCCTGAGCGCCTCGACGCAGTACAACCTCGGCGCGACGCGCGTGCTGTCCTTCGGCAACTTGAGCGTCTACCTGGGCGAAGGCACTGCCGCTGCGACCACGTCCGGCAACCAGAACGTATTCGTCGGTTGGCAGGCGGGCAGTTCCAACACCAGCGGCGCGTTCAACTCCTTCGTCGGACTCTGGGCAGGTCGCGACAACAACACCGGGATCGGCAACAACTTCTACGGCAGCGAAACCGGCCGCTCGAACACGACCGGTTGCTGCAACTCGTTTTTCGGCGGGTCCGCCGGCTTCTCCAATCAGACCGGCAGCTTCAATACGTTCGTCGGCGAGCGCTCTGCCCAGACGCAGATCGCCGGCGACTACAACGCGACGCTCGGGGCCAACATCAACGTGTCCAACGCACTGGTGAATGCGACGGCCCTCGGTGCCCGCGCGTCGGTGACGCAGAGCAACTCCCTGGTGCTCGGCGCCATCGCCGGCGTGAACGGGGCACCGACGGATACGCGCGTCGGCATCGGCACCACCGCACCGAAGGCGAAGCTCGATGTCACCGGCGGCGACATCCTGGCCGGCACGGCCGGGGCGGGCGTCATCCTGAAGTCGCCCAACGGGGCACTGTGCCGCAAGCTCTCGATCGACAACGCGGGCGCAATCGTGCTCGCCGCAGTGACCTGTCCGTAGGCATCCCCCGGCAAGAGCCCGGGGCGTCGAATCCGGACGCCCGCGCGTTTTGGGCGGGCGTGGTCCTTGTCCGCCCGATGTTACGGGGCGCAACCCGGCGGAACCGGGCCGACGCGCGTGAGAGTGATGCTTCCGGACCGACCCGAGCTGGTCCCGGCGGTGAACGCGTACGTGAACGTCGCGGTCGAGCAACCCTGGAACGTCCACGATCCCGTGCCCACCGCTTCGGTCGTTTGCGTCGTCGGCGTCGGCGTGTCGAACTGGCCGCCCTTGGTCTCGTAAAGCGTCACCGAAAGCGAACGGGCGCCGCGCGCATACGGCGCCTGTCCCGTGTACCAGCGTTGCGCTTCCGCGCCGGCGCCGGCGCCGTTCGGCACGTAGGTGTACCAGGCGAGGAAGAACGCGCCAGAGATCGGGTTTGCTTCGAGCGAGAAGCCCTGGCCTGATGTCGCGGCCGCGAACCAGTTCCCGGAGAGCGCGAAGTCGGCATCGGTCGGGTATGTGGTGGTGGTGGCGCAGGTCACGTTCTGTATCGCGCGCGACAGTGGAATCGTCCCGCTGCGCCCGCTGCCGTCGCTGAATGCGTAGTCGAGATGCCCGCTCGAACACGTGTCGAACCTGAGCGTCGCGGTGCCCACGGCCTGCGCGTTCGTGATCGGGGGCGCGTCGAAATTGCCTCCGGTGTTCTGGAAGATCGTCAGTTGCGCCGTCGCTTGCCCGGTCGTCACCGAGCCCTGCGCCGTGTACCAGCGCTGCCGCTCCGCGCCGCCAACGGTCGTGTCGTAGGTGAACCACGACAGGAACGCAACGCCGGTTCCCGGACCCGTGTCGGGATATATCTCGAGGGCGAAGCCCTGGCCGGAAGTCGCCGGCTCGAACCACGCCCCAGTCAGTCCTTGCTGGTTGAGCTCCACGAAGCTCGCTGGCACCACGGAGGCCGAAGCGCCGGCGAGATTCGTGGCCCGGTTCTGCATGGTTCCGCCCACGGAATTGAGCGATAGGACGCCGTCGGTCGGGAGATTGGTGTAGCTCTGACCCGATCCGTTAGGTAGGGCGAGCGTGCCGGCGGGCCGTTGCACGAAATCGTCGGGAATCAGGAAATCCGGTGTCACGATGCCCAGCGCGGCAAATCCCTCGGTCGCGATCAGGATGCTACGGCCGGATGTCTGGCAGGTGGGCAGGTCGTTCGGGAAGACATGGATCCGTTGCGGCCCCGGGCCCGAGCTCACCAGGCGCTGCCCCCTCCAACGTTGTTCGCCCGAGTCGCAATCGTTGCTTCCAAAATCTATGACCTCGATGAACTGTACGGTGCCGCTCGCATTCGAGTAAATCTGCTCGATCCGCATCAGCGGCGAGATCGCCCGGGCGGGAGTCGCCGCGGCCAGGGCCCCAAGTGCAACGCACGCGCCGATCACGCGGAACATCGTCGAGCCGCACATACCTGCCTCCCGGATCGCCGACGACGACCCTTCCGAAGGACTCCGACCTGTCCGTGGTTCCGACGGTCTGAGTCGTTGCGCCTGTGTACCGGGAACCTGCCGCCGAATGACGGCCGCCGGAGGGATGTGCGGAGTTCTGGACACCCACGGACCGGAATCTGGGCCGGAATCCGGACAGCCTAGAGAATGGTCGGACGTCCATTTGGACACCCACTTTCCGAACATCTGGACACCCACTTTCCGTACCCGAACATCTGGACACCCACTTTCCGTACCCACTTTCCGTACATCCCCACTGTCCATCTGGACACCCACGTCCTGCTTGGCGAGTTCTGCTCGCGGCCGATCCGGACACCCACTTCCGGCTGGCCAGCCTCGCACTCAGAGCCGCGGCTGGAACGCGCCGTTGAGCGCCGCAAGCGTCGGTGGGTCCCTGCCGTAGATGTCGTTGCGGAACATCAGCCGCCCGTCCGGCAGCGGCTGCGCGGTCCAGTACAGCAGCAGCACCGGCAGCGGCCTGGCGAGATTCACGGTCTGCGTCGCCTGCGTGGCGACCGCTGCGGCCAGCGCCTGCCGGTTCCAGCGCGCCGGATCGTCGAGAACCAGCTCGGCCAGTTCCAGGGCCTTCTGCACGCGAATGCAACCCGAACTGAAGGTGCGCTGGTCCTGGTCGAACAGCGACTTCGACGGCGTGTCGTGCAGGTACACCAGGTAGGGGTTCGGGAACATGATCTTGACCAGGCCGAGCGCGTTGTTCTCGCCCGGGTCCTGGCGCAGCTGATAGGGCGGCAAGCGGCCGGCGCCGTATTGGCTCCAGTCCACCGAGCGCGGATCGACCTCGCTGCCCCTGGCGTCGATCACGCGGATGTGGTTGCGCTCGAGGTAGCCCGGGTCGCGCTTGAGGATCGGCAGCTTGTCCTTGACCAGGATGCCGGGCGGGATGGTCCACGTCGGGTTCAGCACGACGTATGTGATCAGCGACTTGAAGATCGGCGTCTCCCGGTAGGGGCGGCCCACGATCACCTTCGAAGTCCAGATCGGTTGGTCGTCGCGAAAGTAGGAAACGTCGAAGCCGGCGATGTCGACCAGCACGAACTCGCCCTTGATCTCGTGCAGCACCCAGCGCGCCCGCTCGAGGTTGATCCGGATCTGGTCGATTCGCCGCTCCACCGGCAGGTTCATCGCGGCGCGCGTGCCGGGTCCCACTGCGCCGTCGGCTGCGAGGCCGTGGCGCTCCTGGAAGCGCTTCACGGCGGCCTCGAGTTCGGGACCGTAGTGGTCCGCGGCCGCTGCGGATGCGGCATGGCCGACGGGCGGAATCGCGACCGGGACGGCATCCGGCGTGGCCGCGGCGGCTCCGATTGGCAGGTCCTGGGTGACCTGCAGTCGCGCCCGCAGCACCGGCACGCGCGCATCGTTCATCCCCGGCTTGATCGTCGGCCCATCCGGGATGCCTGGCCAGCCGCCCGCCGCCGCGAGCGCGCGATAGGCCTTGAGCCACTCGCGACCACGCTGGTACCAGGCATGCTGCGGGCGCGCGAGTTCGAAGGTCTGCTGGATCCGCCCCGAGGCAAGGGCTGCGGTGACTGCCTCGAAACCGCGCTCGACCGAGACCGGCCGCGACGCGAAGTTCCACTGCGGGCTCCGCTTCTGTGGGTCCACCTTGCCAAGGTAGAGGTGGTAGAGCCCGAGCATCAAGGCATCGGTGGCAAGCAGCTCCAGCGCAGCCTGCTCGCCATCAGCCAGCATCGTGGCGGCGCCCAGCTCGGTGCGGAAGGCCTCCAGCACCTCGACGTGGTAGTCCCTGGGATCCAGGCCGTCGTTGGCCAGGTCGATGATCGCGTCGACGAGCTGTGCCAGGCGCGCCGGGTCGCGCCATTGGGGTCGGAACTGCTGCGCCTCGAAGTAGCGCGCCACGATGTCGCCGAGCACGATGCGCTCGCCGCGCACCGCATGGTCGCGGTGGTCGTGCGCCATCTCGTAGCGCAGGTGATCGACGCGCTCGCGGATGGCCTCGCCCAGCGCATCGATGGGTGCAGGTGGGGCCGGGGCAGCGACAGGCGGCTCGCCACCCGACACCGCCGACGCAACCAGCAGCGCAAGCGCGGCGAGCAGGACGCATGGTGTGCGGGTGGTCATTGCAGCAACTCCACGCCATGCCGTGCGATCGGTGCCGGGCTCGACACCGGCCGGGCGCGCGACAGGCCTCCTGCGCGCGATGCAGCCATGCCCCGCTTGGTGGATGGTATCCGAGCGCGGAAACCTCGGGAAACCTGGACAGCCCGGGGATTGCGCACCAGGCGCGATCCAGAATCCGGACTCCCACGAAGTGGGATTCCGCTGGCACTCACCCGCGCGCCCCGCATGCAGCAAGTCCCTCCGGTTCTCCGTGAAAGTGGGTGTCCGTTTCAGGTCCGTTTCAGGTCCCTATTGGACACCCGGAAATCGGGATTCCCGAACCGTGAACTGGACACCCAGGAAGCAGAAACGACGTCGGAGAACTGTCTCTGGCACCGTTGGCAGAGCTGCCTCCGACACCATTCGCTTGGTCCGCCAGGGATTTTCGGTCGCGTCAACCGATCCAGATCGCCTGCGTTGAGGGTGGTGCGCGCAACGTGGCGCGACCCACCAACGGAGGAGTACAACCCATGCGTCCATCGACACTCGGCGGCATCCTGCTGCTCACGCTTTCCATGGGCGCATCCGCGCTCGACATCGAGCGTTCGACGACCGTCAACGACGACTCTGGTGGATCGCTTGCGATCCTGACCACTGGTGAGCAGTTCGCCGACTCCGGCAGCTCGCTGACCGAGCTGAGCGCGAATGCGTTCTCGCCGCGCGGTGCCGGCTCGATCAGCGGAAGTCTCACGCGCGAACGGGTGCGCGGCGTGGAGTCGCTGGACACGGTCTACGACGGCGAGGTGACGATCACCGGCACCGATGCCGATGGCAAGCCGACGAGCGCCGAGGTCGAGTTGGCCGACCTGCGCGTGCTGCGTGACGGCGACGGCCCCGAGTTCTCGGGCACCGTGCGCATCAACGAGCGGAGCTTCGATGCCGCCGCCCTGCCCGGGCCGGCCGCTGCATTGGTTCGCCGCATCGTGCGCTTGTTCGCCTTCGACTGATCCAGCCCTGGAAAGCAGGGTGCGCCGGACTATCGCCCGGTCCGGCGCGCCCCCACCGATGATGCTGGACACCCACCAACTCACCCGCCAACGCGGTGCACTTCAGCGTTGAACTCGCCCCCGCCAGATGTGGCGGCCACGATTCGTTCGTTTCGCGCCGGCGCGGCATTGACAGGGGAGACCCTCCTCCACCCCGGCCCGACCGTCCATGCGCCTTCCGACGCCCGTCCCCTGCGCCACGCGCCTGTTGCTGATGATGGGCTGCGCCATGGTCACCGCCGGCGCCGGTGCCTGCCCGCTCGCCTTCGTCACCACGGCCGGGCCCGGGGCCGGGGACGACAGCGTGCGCGTGATCGACCTCTCGCGCATGGTGCTGGTCGCCAGCATCGGCGGCATCGGCGAAGAGCCGAGCCGGATGGTGGCCAACGGCGATGCCACGCGCTTGTGGGTCTCGAGCTACCTGCCCGCCAGCGTCGGCGTCGAGCGGCGCGGCATGGTGTATGCGATCGACACCGCGAGCCGGCGCGTGGTCGGATCGGTCGCGGTCGGCAACCGCCAGAACCGCGCGATCGCCATCAGTCCGGACGCGAGCCGGATCTACACCTTTCGCCAGGAGGGCTCGGCGCCGAACGCCACCATTGCGCTGGCGGTGCTCGATGCGCAGACCCTGGCGACGCTGGCCGACGCGGCCCTGCCGGTCACGGAGTGCCTGCAATTCGTCGCCGACATCAAGGTGCATCCCGACGGTCGCATCTTCGTCTCCGGCTGCAGCGACACCATCCGCGCCTTCGATCCGGTCACCCTGCAGGCGAGCCCGGTGGCGCCGCACCCCGTCAGCGGCGGGCGCATGCTCGGCTTCTCGCCCAACGGCGCCGAGTTGTACCTGCCAGTGGGTTCGGCGACCGGCTCCGGTACCGGCACCGGGATGGTCGCGATCGAGCTTGCGACGGGCGCCTCGAACACGGTCAGCTGGGGAGGTGGTGGCGCGGGCTTTCCGACCGGCAGCCAGGCAATTCGCATGTTGTCGGTGCAGCGTCCGCAGGACGCGCCGGGCGATCCCACCGTGTACTTCGGCTACATGTCCGCCTCCGGCAACTCCCCGGTGGCGCACGCTCGCGCCAGCGAGCTGTCGCCGCCGATGGGACCCCCGCTGCGCCAGCTCCTGGGCCGGACCGCCGTGGGCCCGGCGTCGGTGCTGGGAGCCAGCGTCGACGGCAGGATCGGGCTCGGCGTGCGCCTCGGCGGCATGCGCCAGCTCGGCTTCGCCACGGCGGATCCCAACGTCGTGATCGTCGGCAACGGCGAGATCCTCGCCCTGCCAGGCGCCAGCGCGCTCAGCGACATCGTGATCGACGACGGCCTCTACTGCGACGGCTTCGAGTAGAGAGAGCGGTGCCTGGGACACTACTCGGGAAGCATCCCTGACAACGTTCGCGGGCAATCTTCCGCGTCGTCCCAGGGAACGATGTCGGGGAACGATGCCGGAGACACATCCCGAGTACCGTCACTTGCAGCGTTACCGGAATCTCAGGTGTTCCCGCCCGAGCTGGCGGACCGAAGTGCAGCCCATCAGCTTCATTCCCCGCTCGAGCTCCGCGCGCATCAGGCCCAATGCGCGATCAACCCCGGCCTGGCCGGCCGCGGCGAGGGGGAACAGGTAGTAGCGACCGACGCCCACTGCCTTGGCGCCGAGCGCGAGGGCCTTCAGCACATGGGTCCCGCGCTGGACGCCGCCGTCCATCATCACGTCGATCCGGTCGCCCACCGCGTCCACGATCTCAGCCAACTGGTCGAAGGCCGATCTCGAACCGTCGAGCTGGCGACCGCCGTGGTTCGACAGGATGATGCCGGTGCAGCCGATCTCGACCGCGCGCTGCGCGTCCGCGACCGACATCACGCCCTTGAGGCAGAACTGTCCGCCCCAGTACCTGACCATTTCGGCCACGTCGTTCCAGTCCATGGCGGGATCGAGCATCTCGCTGAAGTAGCGACCCACCGAAATCGCGCCGCCGCGCATCGGCACGTGCGGATCGAGTTGCGGCAGCTCGAAGCGCTTGTGCGTGAGGTAATCCCAGGCCCAACGCGGCCTGGCCGCGAACGCCAGCAGCGCGCGGGCCCCGAGCTCGAGCGGCATCTTGAAGCCGGAGCGCAGGTCGCGCTCCCGGTTGCCCCCGGTGATGGTGTCCACGGTCAGCATCAGGACCTCGACACCGGCCGCCTTGGCGCGCTCGAGCATCGCGCGATTGAGGCCGCGGTCCTTGTGGAAGTAGAACTGGTACGCCTGCGGCGTGGGGTAGCGCGCCCGCACTTCCTCCAGGCTGACCGTGCCGAGCGAGGACACGCCGAACATCGTTCCATGCTTCGCGGCCGCGGCCCCGACCGCGTGCTCGCCCTGGTGGTGGAACAGGCGCTGCAGCGCGGTCGGCGAGCAGTAGACCGGCAGCGCGAGCCGCTGCCCCATCACCGTCACCGAGAGATCGATCCCGGCCACGCCACGCAGCACGTTCGGCACCAGGTCGCAGTCGTCGAAGCTGGCGCTGTTGCGGCGGTGGGTAACCTCGTCGTCCGCCGCGCCGTCGATGTAGCCGAAGATCGGACCCGGCAACCTGCGGCGGGCCAGCTCGCGGAAATCGTGGAAGCTGTGGCAGTCCTTCAAGCGCATGGAAATCCGCGCGCGCTGGCGCGCCTCCGTGGACCCGGCGGGCCCGCGTAGCATAACCGGGGTCGGGTTGGACTTTGTCCGGACCGGCGTCGCGGGATGCGCCGTCGACGATTTCCCACGCGCCAGCCATGAACGCCACCGGCACCCGAAATGCTGGCCGGCGGATGCAGGATGCTGGATGTCCGGAAGCCCGGATGTCCAGTGGCCCGGAATCCTGCCGACAACGGCGAGCAATTGAGCCAGTCCAGCCAGCGACGTTGGCGACCATGGTGTATTTCGGGCCCGAACAGGATCAGACTCACGCCGTTGCTGCCGCAATGGCCCGGCTGGGCAAGCGAATTCCTCGCGCGCCCGCAGCTGTGACGAGAGTCGCCGCCTTCTGGCGATGGAGCGTCCCGGATGGATCGCCACTGCTTCCCCCGTCTTGCGCTCGCTTGCTGCCTGGCGTTGGCAAGCCTCGCGAGCCTCGCGCAGGACGAGATCTACGTCACCAATTCCAACAGCAACGCCGTGACGGTGTATGCCCTGAAGGCCAACGGCAACGCCGCGCCATTGCGGACGCTGGCCGGGAACCTCACCGGGCTGTCCAGTCCCAGCGGCATCGCAGTCGATCTCGTGAACGACGAGTTGCTGGTGACCAACAAGACGCAGCCCTATTCGGTGACGGTCTACCCGCGCACCGCGAACGGCAACGTGGCGCCGCTGCGGACCGTCGTGGGTGCACTGACCATCCTCAGCGATCCGCGGGGCATTGCGGTCGACACGGTCCACAGCGAATTCGTGGTCGCCAACCGCGCCGGCTTTTCCCTGACCACCTTCGCGCGCACCGCCAACGGCAACGCGGCACCGTTACGCACGGTCGAGGCGACGGGAGGACTGAGCAACCCCTGGGGCGTGATCGTCGACGTGGCCAACGACGAGATCCTGGTGGCGAACAACGGCAACTTCGTCTCGGTGTTCGCGCGCACCGCCAATGGCTCGGTCGCGCCCCTGCGGACGATCTCCGGCTCCAACACGGGATTCAACACCGGCCCCCTGGGCATCGCGTTCGACGCTGCCGCCGGCTTCGACGACATCGTCGTCTCGACGCCGTTCTTCGGCGCACAGTTCCAACCCGCGTTGCTGTTCTTTCCGCGCACCGGATCCGGCAACATTTCTCCCACGCGCGTGATCGGCGGCGACCCTGCCACGACACAGCTGCCGAGCCCCAATGGCCTTGCCGCAGCGAATTCACTGATCTATGTGCCCAATTCGGGTGCGAACTCGATCGCGGTCCACCAGTCGCTGTTGACCGGCGTCGCGCCGCCGATCCGCAGGATCGCTGGCGCTGCCACCCTCCTCGACAATCCCCAGTTCGTCGCCGTCGCGACGAACCTGTTTGCCGACGGCTTCGAGTCGCCGTGATCCGCAAACCCGCCCGCTGATCGACCCGCGCTGGAACGCCGTCGCGAGCGCCCTCAGCGTCGGACGACCGGGGGACTGGACACCCGCCGTCTGGCCAGGCGCGTACCGGCCCGGGCCGCGATCGCGCGGCGCGGTTCAGGCCTCAATAAAGCCACTTTTCTCGCACTGAGGTCCGGGTCGACTAGACTAAGCGCCATTCCCGCCGATGCAAACGAGCGCCCATGGCCGGCTCCAGTCTACTTGCGCTGCTCGACGATATCGCCTCGCTGCTCGACGACGTCGCGGTCCTGACCAAGTTCGCGGCCAAGAAGACCGCCGGCGTGCTGGGCGACGACCTCGCGCTCAACGCCCAGCAGGTCGCCGGCGTCAGCGCGGATCGCGAGTTGCCGGTGATCAGGGCGGTCGCCAAGGGCTCCGCGGTCAACAAGCTCATCCTCGTCCCGGCGGCCCTGCTGATCAGCGCGCTGGCGCCATGGGCGATCATGCCGCTGATGATGATCGGCGGCCTGTACCTCTGCTACGAGGGCGTCGAGAAGCTCGCGCACAGGTTCCTCCATGACCCCAAGGAGGACGAAGCCCGACACGTGCAACTCGTGACCGCCGTGGCGGACCCCCAGGTCGACATCGTTGCCTTCGAGAAGGCCAGGATCAAGGGTGCGATCCGCACCGACTTCGTGCTGTCGGCCGAGATCATCGTCATCACGCTCGGGACCGTGGCGGCTGCCACGCTGGGCCGGCAGTTCGCCGTGCTCGTGGGCATCTCGGTGCTGATGACGGTCGGTGTCTACGGCCTCGTCGCCGGGATCATCAAGCTCGACGATGCCGGCCTGCACCTGAACGCGAAGACCGGCGACGGAATCCCTGCGCGGTTCCAGCGTGCGCTGGGGCGCGGCCTGCTGGGATTCGCGCCGTACCTGATGCGGGGCCTGTCGTTCGTCGGCACCGCGGCCATGTTCATGGTCGGCGGCGGAATCCTGACCCACGGACTGCACGCGGTCGGCGCGACCTTCGCCGGCTGGTCGCAGGCGCTCGCAACCCTGCCCGCCGTCGGCGGAGTGCTCGGCGCGATCAGCCCGCTCCTGCTCGATGCCGCATTCGGCGTACTGGCGGGAATCCTCGCGCTGGCCGCAGTCGGCCTGATCGCCCGCATGTTCCGCGCCCTGCGCCCGGCGCCGGAACCGGCGCCGAAGTAGCAACGGAAGGCGGACGCCACCCCTCGCCGAAGCGGGGCAGGCGCCGCCAGGCCGACCTCGCGGAGACGCGCACCATGCCGATCTACTCGATGGGTTTCGTGGTCGCGATCGCGGCTGTTGCCTTCTACTACCAGGCCGGCGAGAAGGAGATGGACTGGGGCCTGCCATGGGCCGGCCTGTCCGCGGTGATCTCCGCGCTCGTGCTGTTCCGGTTGCAGGGCGGAATGATCGCCGTGTTGCTTGCCCAACTGGGACTGCTGGCCGCCATCACGGTCTACCGCCTGTGGCGCGATCCCCGGTGAGCTCGGGGCCGGGCCGCGCTTTGGCGCTCGGCCGGGGTTCGATTCTCGATTCTGGAGGCTCGATGCTGGACGCTAAGGAGCCTGCCTGTCCGAGCTTCTAGCGGTGCCCAGGCTCAGCCCCGGATTCCTCCTGCTTCAACCGGCGTCGCGCGCGCCGCAGCGTGAGCAATGCCAGCACCGCCACCACGGGTATCGCGATCCCGACCACCTCGTCCGGGTCGATCGGCAACCCGCCGGCGCGACCTGCCTTGGCCAGGTAGCCGAGCAGGCCCACCACGTAGTAGACGATCGCTGCCAGCGACAGGCCCTCGACGGTTTGCTGCAGGCGCAGCTGCATCCTGGCGCGGCGGTCCATCGAGGACAGCAAGGCCTGGTTCTGGCGTTCGCGCTTGATGTCGATGCGGGTCGAGAGCAGCGCGCTGACCTTGGCCACGCGCTCCGACAGGTCGTGCAGGCGTCGCGACACGGTGGCGCAGGTTTCCACCGCCGGGTTCAGGCGGCGCGCCATGAATTCCTCGATGGTCTGCACGCCGGGCAGGCGCCGCTCGCGCAATTCGGCGATCCGCGCCAGCACCAGGGCGTGGTAGGCGCTGCACGCGCCGAAGCGGAACTGGCTGGCGGTGAGCTCGCCCTCGACCTGGGCTGCCAGCCGCGTGAGCTCGTGCAGCAGGTCCTCGTCGTCGTCGTCGCGGTCGTCGGCCGCGATGCGACGGGTCAGGGCCGCCAGCGAAGCGTCCACCTCCAGCGTGCGCGGCCATTGCGCGCGCGCGACCGGCAGCGCCAGCAGGGCCATCATGCGGTAGGTCTCGATCTCGAACAGGCGCTGCAGCATGCGCCCAGCCTGGCGCGAGGTCAGGCTGCGATCGCAGACCAGGAAGCGGGCATAGCCATCGGCGTGGATGCGGAAGTCGGTAAAGGCGAGGCCGACGCCCTCGCCGATCTCGGCGCCGATGACGATGTTGCCGTCGAAGTGCTCGGCCAGCGTGGCCGCATCGGGCAGGGCCGACGCAGCCGGGACCAGCTTGGCATGCGCGGCCACGATCGTGATGCCGGGCAATGCCGCCAGCCAGCCCTGCGGCAGGCGGGCCGCGGCCGGTTCGGCATAGGGACGCGGGCTGAGCCCGGGCGCGAACATCGTGTAGGCCGAGAATTCGCCATGGCGCTCCCAGCGGAAGCGCAACGACCCGAGCTGCGCGCTGAACTGGGTCGCGTCCATCGCCGGCGGCGCCACGCCGTGCCGCTCGCACAGCGCCGCCACGTGCGCATGCTCGCGCGCGCGCTCGGCGGCATCGATCAGGATCGCGATGTAGGTGGCGCGCAGCGGCGTTTCCAGCACTTCCGGCGGCCGGGCGTGCACCTCGTCGGCGAGGATCCTGCGCTGTGGATGGTCGGGGGGCAGCATGGGAATCCGTATGGTGCCGGGGCCGCAGGGAACGCAACCGAATTGGCTGGAAGCTAAGCATGCCGGACGTGGCGGCGATGTCTAGGCCGATACGGGCACGACCCGGGCGGGGCTTGCGCCAGGGCCGGCGATTTTCCACCCTAGCGCAGCCGGTTTCCCTGCCAGTGCTGCGCGAGGCGCCACTTGTCCGACCTACCCGCCCACATGCTGTCGCCCAACCGGATCGCACGCGCGCTCTGGCTGGGGCTCGCGGGCACTTGCGTGGTGCTGGGGGTGATCGGGATCGTCGTGCCCGGCCTGCCGACCACGCCCTTCATCCTGCTGGCCGCGTTCGCGGCGGCGCGCGGCTCGAAGCGGCTGCACGACTGGCTGCGCCATCATCGTCGCTTCGGGCCAATGGTGCGCAACTGGGAGCGCGAGGGCGCGGTCAGCCGCTCCACCAAGCGCGCCGCCAGCATCGCCATGGTCGCCTGCGCCGCGATCCTGTTCCTGGTCAGCCCGCGCTGGTGGATGCCTGCCATCGCCTGCGCCTTCATGGCCGCGACCGCAGCGTGGCTGTGGTCGCGGCCGGAGCCGCAAATGGCCGGCGGCGGAGACCACGACGCCGGGAACCCGCGCGACTAGGCGATCTTCGGCGGGACGTTCGGATTTGTGCACTTGGACACCCAGGTTTCGCAGGTTTCGAGCAGCCCTTGCCCCCGCCTTCCAGCCTGGCTGGGGCAGCAGCGGCAGGGGATGGCGTGGCGTTCTTGCGAACCGGCGGCCGGAGTGGTGTATTCGGATCCTCGCGCATCGCGCGAGGAACTGCACTCCGGTTCCGGTTCTTCCGCCAGCCACGACCCCGTGCGAGCCATGGCCAACGCGACGATCCGCTTCGACGACGGCGCCAGCTACGAACGCATGATGGGTCGCTGGAGCGTGCTCGTCGGCGCCCGCTTCCTCGACTGGATCGGCGTGCCGGACGGGGCGCGCTGGCTCGACGTCGGTTGCGGCAATGGCGCCTTCACCGAGTTGCTGGTCCAGCGCTGCCGGCCAGCCAGCGTGCAGGCATTCGACACCTCGGCCGCGCAACTCGACTATGCGTGCAAGCGCTTGCCGGCGGACGCACCGGTGACCTGGACCGAGGGCGACGCGATGCGGCTGCCGGTTGCGGATGGCGCCGCCGACGCCGCGGTGATGGCGCTGGTCCTGTTCTTCGTGCCGGAGCCAGCCGTCGGCGTGGCGGAGATGTGCCGCGCGGTGCGGCCGGGCGGGGTGGTGGCGGCGTACCACTGGGACGTCCTGGGTGGCGGCTTCCCGCTGGCGGATATCGTCGCCGCGATGATCGACCTGGGCGTACCGCCCCGCGTGCCGCCAAGCGTCGCCGCCTCGACCATCGACGCATCGGCCTCGCTGTGGCAGGCGGCCGGCCTGCGGCAGGTGCGGACCTGCCAGGTCACCGTCCGTCGCCACTTCGAGAGCTTCGACGACTACTGGGACAGCGCTGCGCCCAGCAACACGCTGCGCCCGATGTTCGAGGAGATGACGGCCGAGCGCCGCGAACTGCTCAAGGCCAACGTGCGTCGCCGCCTGCACGCCGGAGACGGCCCGCTGACCGTGGGCGCGCGCGCGAACGCGGTCTGCGGCGTCAAGCCGTAGCCATCCGCCACGCATCGCGCGCGAAGCGGTACTCTGGCCCGGTCCTGTTCTGGAGTTGGCCATGACGACGACGGGCGCGCCGTACCATGTGCACGTGTACTACGACGCGGGGAGCCGCGCCGCCGCGGCGGGGTTCCGCGAGCGGCTGCTGCGGATGGTCGTGCCGGATGGCGAAGCGGGACTCGTCTATGTTGGCGAATTGCGCGACGACAAGGTGGGACCGCACCCGGTCCCCCAGTTCGAGATCCACTTCCGCGAGTCGTTCCTGTCCACGCTGTTGCCGGTGGTGCGGGCCTCGGGGTTCACGGTGCTGGTGCATCCGCTCACCCTGGACGACCTCGCGGACCACACGTCGCTCGCGCAGTGGATCGGGGAACCGATTCCGCTCGACCTCGGCGTGCTCGATCCGCCGGGGATAAACCAGGGTTTCGATCGCTTCGGCAGGCGCGATATCTGAAATAGTGCCCGCCTGCGGCGGCGGCGGATTCTCGAAGCCGTCGCGCCGCAGGAACTGCGGCCGAAACTCCAGCGCACCGACGTGGCACGTGGCGATACCGCCGCCGCAGGGCTGGATGAATCCCGTGGGCACGAAAACCTGCGACGACATTCGCACTGCACCACACGCCGCGTCAACGCTGGGCTACATTGTCCGCCTCGCTTCGAGGACTATGCGCCGCATGCCCCGAGCCGATCCTGGGATCACCCGAGCCTGCTGCAGCGTCGCGCTGCTCGCAGCGATCGCCGCCTGCGCACTGCTCGCTGCCTGCGTCGCGGAGACCTCCGGTCCACCTTTGCCTCCGCCGGAGTTCGGCAAGGTCGCGAGCTCGCTGCTCGGTTGTCCGGCCGTGGAGGGCGTGTACGCGTGGCCGCCAGCGGCGGGCGCGCATGCCGGGCGCATGGCCACCAACCGGGAACCCTGGGCCGGGGGAATTCCGGTGCCGGTTTCTCGCGGCGAGATGCAGCTGTGGATCAGCCGGGACCGGGGTCTGCTGACGGTGCGCTCGCGCCGGGTCAACCGGCAGGCCAACGTGAGGGACGGGCTCGCACGCGGGTGGTCCTATGCCGAATACGACAGCAGCATGTATACCTGCTCGTCCGGCTTGCTCGATGTCGAACCGATCGACGTCGAGACCGGCGAGGATTACGGCGGCAAGGGCATCCGGCGCGGGTTCAGGCTCGTGCTGCTGCGCGACCGCTCGCTTGCCGTCGGCATCAGGACCATCGCCTTCGGGCGCACCGGCGCACTGTTCTCATGGGCCGATGTGAGCAGGGGGACCTATGCAATGCGCGACAAGACCTACTGGTCGTGGTCGAAACTCGCTCGAATCGGCCCGGGCGACGTGGAGCCGGCGCCGATCGATGCAGGCGCGGCGCCCCCCTGACACCGACCCTCGATCCCATGCGGGTTGCGCCATGGCGCAACTGCTCCCGCGCAATTGCCCGGAGAGCCGCTGGCCACTGGCACGCCCCTGCAGGAGCAGCGAAGATGCGTCCGGCGCTCGTCCGATGGCGGCTCGGGATGCGAACCCCGCACGATCCAATCCTTGCGTTGACCCGGGCTGACGTAGCGGACGAGGCGAGAGCCGCGCCGGCCACCGTGCGGCCCCTTGCCGACGCCCGCTGGATTCGCGGCCCCGCGTGGGACCTGGTCTGGGTCCTGAACGCGCTGTGGTTGGCCCCGCTGCTGCTGTTGCTGGCTCGCGGCCACGACGACCTGCGAACCAGCCCGGTGGACGGCCTGTTCTTCCTGCTCGCGGTGCCGCTTTGGTTCGGCCACCGCGTCTCGTCGGCGTGGCTGGCTTATGCGACCCCCGCCTACCACCCCTTGCTCGCCACGCAGCGGCTGCGCTTCGTGGTGGCCCCGATCGCGATCGCCGTCGCCTGCTTCGCCGTGCTGCTCGCGCCGGAGCGACTGCTGCCAATGCCGCTGCTCGAGCGCGTGGTCTGGCTCACCGTGCTCGACTACCTGCTGGTGAGCTACCACTTCGCCGCGCAGCACTTCGGACTGCTGAGCCTGTATCGCGCCCGCGCCGGACGCGCGGCGGATGCGGACACCCGCAAGCTCGATCGCTGGTTCGCGCTGGTCGTGGGCGGCGGCTTCGTCGTGGTGGCGGAGGGCCTGACGGGATCGATCGCCGTGCAGGAGCGCTGGATCGAACCGCTGCTGGGATCGCTCGGGTCGGATCAGCTCGCGCGCGCCCTGCACGATGGCGGCATCGCGATCGTCGTGGTCCTCACCGCGCTGATGCTGCGCGCCGAGTTGCGTGCGCAGCGCCCGTCACTGCCGCGCGTCGCTTACATCCTCAGCGTCTCGACCATGGTGCTGTTCGCGTACCTGGCACGCGATCCGTTCCTGTTCATCGTGCTGTGGAGCGTGCAGCACTGGAGCGCCGCGATGGGACTCACGTCGCTCGCGGCATCGGGCGGGCAGCAGGAGCCCGGCACGCGCTGGCAGCGCCTGCTGGCGCCGATCAACCGGCGTGGCTGGGCCGTGCTGCTCGTGCTCGCGGTCGTTTCCGTCCTCCTGCTGCCGGTGCTGGAAGTCGAGGCCGTGACCGACGAGTACGTCTACGCCGACCGCATCTTCGGCGACGTGGCGTGGTGGCTGCGCTCCTCTCCGCTCGTGCCGGTGCTGCTGGCCCTGGGTTTCGCGACCGGCTTCATCCACTACCAGCTGGATCGTGCTGCCTTCCGGTTTTCATCGCCCGAAGTTCGGCAGGCCGGCCGCGGGCTGCTCCAGGCCAGGCCCGTTCGACCCTGATGCTGGCCGCAACAGCGCGGAAGCCTCCGCGCAGTTCGGCGCGAATCGCGGCTGCGCGTCCCTCGGAGCAGCCGTCCTGCGACCGGCGTCGCGGTTGCGCGTTCATGCCCGAGCCAGACTCCGGGGCGCAAATTGTCCGGGTTCCGGACCGGGAGCCCACATGACGAAGCGAATGGTTGTTGCCATGCTGCTGGTGTGCTGCGCGCCGGCACTTGCCGTCGCGGCCGAGCCCGACATGGCCGCGCTGGCCCGTGAGGCGGGCCTGACGGAACGCCAGTACCGCATGCTGGCTGGCCCATCGAGCTCCTACGCCGAATACCGCACCTCCTACGGCCACCTGCGCCGCAAGTTGCAGCTCGCGGCGATGCGGGAGGCACGCGAGGCGGAATCGTTCGAGGCCGTCGAGTCCCTCGAGTCCCCTGCCGCGACCAGCACCGAAGCCGAGACCTACGCCTTGCCCGACGACCGGTAGCCCGCGGAATCAGGGCACAATCGCGGCAACGCCTATCCGGGAACCTGCGCCTCCCGCAGCCGCCGTGCGCATTCGCCTTGACGACCTCTCCGGCCCGGAAATCCGGGCGCTGCTCGACGAGCACGTCCAGAGCATGCACAGCCTCTCGCCTCCAGGCAGCGTGCACGTGCTGGACCTCGCGGCGCTCCGCACGCCGGACATCAGCTTCTGGACGGCGTGGTCCGGGGACCAGCTGCTGGGCTGCGGTGCGCTCAAGGCACTGACCACCACCCACGGCGAAATCAAGTCCATGCGCACCGCGACGGCGCACCGCGGCAAGGGCGTCGCGCGCGCGATGCTGGCCCATCTCATCGACGAAGCCGTGGCCCGCGACTACGAGCAGCTCAGCCTCGAAACCGGCTCCATGGCGGCCTTCGCGCCCGCGCACCGGCTCTACGAAAGCCACGGCTTCGCCTACTGCGCGCCGTTCGGCGACTACACCGATGATCCGAACAGCGTCTACATGACCCGACGGCTTCGGGACGGGTAAGGCGCGCGGCCCGGACCGGGATCCAGACCGGAGTCAGGGTGCTCATTCCTGGCCCCGCCGGTCGTGCGGGACTTCGGGATCCGACGCCTTCGATGGGGCGGGCCGCAAATGGGTCGCCCGTTGTACGCTTTCGCAGCCCAGTGATTCGAGGAGAGGACATGGCCACCGGTACCGTCCGACTGCACCGCGTCCTGCGCGCGCCGCCCGAGCGCGTGTTCCGCGCGTTCCTCGATGCCGACGCGATGGCCAAATGGCTGCCGCCGAACGGCTTCACCGGCAAGGTGCACCACCTCGACGCCCGGGTCGGCGGGTCCTTCCGGATGTCCTTCACCAACTTCTCGTCCGGCGGCAGCCATGCCTTCGGCGGCGAGTACCTGGAGATCGTGCCGAACCAGCGCCTGCGCTACACCGACCGCTTCGACGACCCGAACCTGCCCGGCCAGATGGTGGCGACCATCACGCTGGCGCCGGTCTCGTGCGGCACCGAACTGCACGTGGTCCAGGAGGGGATTCCCGAAGTGATCCCGCTCGAGGCCTGCTACCTGGGTTGGCAGGAATCGCTGGTGCTGCTGGGCAAACTGGTGGAGGCCGAGATCCCGGGACCGTGAGCGGACGTCCTGGAAACGGAACGATGAAGTCGCCCGCCGCCGACGTCGCCCTGCTCACCGACCACCGCTACACCGCGGGCGTCGCCGCGCCCGGCGACTGGTACCTCGGCAACATCCTCGCCGACGACGGCCTCTTGCAGGCGGCCCTGCGCGCGCGGGGACTAAGTTCGGTGCGCGTGGACTGGGCCGATCCCGCAATCGACTGGTCGCGCTTCGGCATCGCGGTGTTTCGCACCACCTGGGACTACTTCGACCGCCAGGCCGAATTCATGGCCTGGCTCGACCGCGTCGCAGCCTGCACGCGCCTGTGCAATCCGGCCGCGCTGTTGCGCTGGAACATCGACAAGCATTACCTCGGCGACCTTGCCGCGGCAGGCGTGCCGATCGTACCCACGCGCTACCTGGAACGTGGCGACGCCACGCCGCTCGCGGCGCACCTCGAGGCTGCCGGCTGGGACCAGGCCATCGTCAAGCCCTGCATCTCCGGCGCGGCGCGCCACACCTACCGCCTGGATCGGGACAGCGCCGCCGCCATCGAACCGGTGGTGCGCGCCCTGCTGGCCGGCGAGGCGCTGATGCTGCAGCCCTTCCTGCCCGCGATCCTCGACCAGGGCGAAGACACGCTGGTGTTGATCGACGGCCACTACACGCATGCCTTGCGCAAGCGCGCCAAGGCCGGCGACTTCCGCGTGCAGGACGACCATGGCGGCACCCTGCACGCCTGCGAGCCGACCCGGGCGCAGCGGGCGCTGGCGTCGCAGGCCATGGCCGCCTGCCCGCATGCTCCGGCCTACGGCCGCGTCGACATGGTGCTCGACGCCGGGGGCAATCCCTGCGTCATGGAACTGGAGTTGATCGAGCCGGAGTTATGGCTGCGCAAGCACCCACCGGCCGCGGACGCGTTTGCCGCGGCGATCGCCGCGCGGCTGGGCGCACCCTGGGCACGGGACACGCGCGACTAGGCCAGCGATCGCACGCTGCCTGGATGTCGATGTGCGCGGCAAGCCTCCGCGCGGCGCCGCGCGCCGCAGGACTCGATGCACCGAGTGCGCCGGGCCTGGCCGCAGCCAGCCGGCGCAGCGGGCGATTCGGGGCGCATCCGCCGTCACCCGCCGCGCTTGCACGACGGATGACGATTCGACGGCGCGACGGCCTACTGGGCCGCCGGCGTGCTGGCTGCGATGCCGACCGCCGCGGTCAGCGTGGCCTGGATCTGGTCGCCGATCGCGATCAGCTTGAACTGCTCGGGATCCTTCACCGCCAGGTCGACAGTCTGCTCGGGTCCCTTGAGCGTGACGGTCTGCGTGGCCGGGTCGAGCGCGATCACGTCGCCGATGGTCGTCACCTGGGCGGCGACCATTCCGGCCGGTGCCGCACCCTGCGCGGCGCGCGCGCCGCCGCTGGCTTCCGAACGGACCACGGGCCTGCCGCCGCCCTTGATCAATTCGAGCTCGAGCTGCTCGACGTATTGCATCTGCACCTTGTCGCCGACCTTGAGCTGGTCGAAGTTCTGGACCTCCGGTCCCGCGGTCAACTCGACCGTATTGCCCTCGGGCCCCTTGAGCGTCACGCCGCGGGTTGCCGCGTCGATCGCCGTGATATCGGCGGTGATGTCGACCGTCTTGGTCGCGGTGACCTTGCCCGGCGCACGCGACACGTTCGCGGTGGCCGACTGCGCCAGCGCGTGGGTGGAAATCGCCGCGCCCAGCAGCGCGGTGCAGATCAAGTGAAGGGCACGCATGGAACCTCCTGTTGGTTGAATCCGGAAGACGATGGACGCAGGCCACGCGCAGCCGGCCACGCCTGCGGGTACCGGCGTGCACGATACCAGCCGGGGCCTGCGCAGTCGGCTAGCCTCTTCGGGCACTTGGCAACCATGGGAATTTGGCGGTCCGGGAGCGAATCCGTACACCGGGAGCGAATCTGGGGAGCGAATCTGCGAGCGAATCTGGACACCCACAGATCGCGCGGGAGCGAATCTGGACACCCACAGATCGCGCCACCAATCACGCCACTTCGTGCTGGCCGCGCCTTTCGCCGACGGCCTCCGCCGCCCTGACCGCGCCGCGCGTACCCCGCAGCGCTACGGCACGTCGATGATCACCTTGCCGCGCGCCCGACCGCTTTCGAGGTACGCGATGGCGGCCGGGACCTCGGCCAGGGGATAGCGCCGGTCGATCACCGGCACCAGCTTGCCCGACTGCATCATCTCGCCCAGTACCGCGAGGTCCGCCGGATTCGCGTCGGCGAGGAAGAAGCGGAAGTCCTGGCTCACGAAGGGCGAGAGCAGCTTGGCCTTGATCGGGCTGATCATGGCGCCGAGCCACGCGCCTTCGTTGGGCCCGCCGATGATGACGAAGATGCCATCGGGCTTGAGGACGTCGGTGTAGTCCGACAGCGGGCGATTGCCGACGTTGTCGAGGACGAGGTCGTAGACTTGCCCGCCCTCGATGAAGTCCTCCTGCGTGTAGTCGACGACATGGTCCGCGCCGAGGGCCTCGACCATCGCCACGTTGCGCGTGCTGCACACGCCGGTCACCTCCGCGCCGAGCGCCTTGGCGATCTGCACGGCGAAGGTGCCCACGCCACCCGATGCGCCGTTGATCAGCACCTTCTGTCCGGGCTTGAGCCGCCCCTGGTCGCGCAGCGCCTGCAGCGCGGTGACTGCCGCGATCGGCGCCGACGCCGCCTGCTCGAAGCTCACATTGGCCGGCTTGAGCACCAGCGACTGGTCTTCGGGCACCCGCACGTACTCGGCGAAGGCGCCGCGCTTGCCGCCGAACACCGCGTCGCCGGGCTTGAAGCGCGTGACGCGGCTGCCGACCGCCTCGACGGTGCCGGCGAAGTCCACGCCCAGGCGCGGGGTGCCCGGCGCGCCGAAGCCCGAACCCAGGCGCATGATGTAGGGCTTGCCGCGCAGGTAGTGCCAATCCAGCGGATTGACCCCGGCTGCGTGCACCTTGACCAGGACCTCGTTGTCCGCAGGCACCGGCTTTTCGATTTCCTCGAGCTTGAGCACCTCGGGCCCGCCATAGCAGCGATGGGCGATTGCCTTCATCCGCGGCGCATCGGCGGCGAGCGCAGGCGCCGGGGTGCAAGCCGACTCGTGGCTCAGCGCGAACGCCAGCGCGCCCAGCGCAACAGCGAGGATCAGCGCGATGCTGCCCAGGATCTTCCGGCGTCGTGTCATCGTGGCAAGTCCGTGCGAGTCGGTTGGCAGTACCTGTCCAGCCCGGTCCGGGCTGCAGGGACTGCGTGGCCCAAGACTATCGCGTAGCCGCGTCGCTCCGGACATCTGCTGCGACGAGTGGCGGCCCGGCGGGTTCGAGGCGCCGCTGCGGCCGATGGACGCCGGCGCCGCGCCAACTGGCCGTGAGGTGCCGCTTGCCCCAGACTTGCGGCATCGCGGCCACCTGCCGCCCATCCGACGAGCATGACATGGCTGCCACCCGCGACCCGACCGCAGTTTCCGCCGTGGCGCACCGGGACACGGGCGGTCGCCAGCGCCCGGCGGCCCGCATCCTGGCCGGCTTGATCGCGTTGGTCGCGTCCACGCCGGCACTGGCCGGCCGGATCGAGCGTGTCGATCCCGAGAGCTGGTGGGTAGGCATGCGCTCCAACGCGTTGCAGTTGATGGTGCATGGCGAGGACATTGCCGGCAGCGAGCCGCGCCTTGCGCATCCCGGCGTGCGCATCGACCGGGTCACCCGCGTCGCCAGCCGCAACTATCTCTTCGTCGACCTCGAGATCGACGCGGCCACGGCGCCCGTGGACCTCGAGATCCACTTCGAGCGCGCCGGCGAGACCGAGACGATCCGCTATCCGCTGCGCCAGCGCGCGCCCGGTTCCGCCGCGCGGCGCGGATTCGGCCCGCGGGACGTCATCCTCAACCTGATGCCCGACCGCTACGCCGATGGCGATCCTGCCAACGACAGCCTGCCGGGATACACCGATCGCGCCGATCGCGCCGAACCCGGCGGACGCCATGGCGGGGATCTCGCGGGCCTGTCGGAGAGGCTCGATTACATCGCCGGCATGGGCTACACCATGGTCTGGCCGACGCCGCTGATGGAGAACAACCAGCCGGCCCATTCCTACCACGGCTATGCCGTGACCGACCTCTACCGCGTCGATCCGCGCTTCGGCAGCAACGACGACTATCGCCGCTTCGTGGCCGCGGCGCGCGCCAGGGGCGTGGGCGTGATCCAGGACATCGTGCCCAACCACATCGGATCGGCGCATCCGTGGATGCAGGACCTGCCGACGCCGGACTGGATCAACAACCGCGGCGTCTTCCAGCCCACGCGCCACGCGCGCAATGCGCTGAGCGACCCCTACGCCGCCGCCGTCGACCGCGAGGACTTCACCCGGGGCTGGTTCGTGGCCAGCATGCCCGACCTGAACCAGCGCCAGCCGCTGCTGGCCACGTACCTGATGCAGAACGCGATCTGGTGGATCGAGTTCGCGGACCTCGCCGGCTACCGCGTCGACACGGTGGGTTACTCCGACACGGCGTTCATGGCCCGCTGGACCGGGCACATCCTTGCCGAGTACCCGGAGTTCAGCATCGTCGGCGAGGAGTGGAGCCTCAACCCGCTGGTGGTGTCGCGCTGGCAGCTCGATCGCTCCAGCTGGATGGGATCGGGGCGCGGCATGCCCAACATGATGGACTTCCCGCTCGCCGAGGGATTGCGTCGCGCGCTGGCGGCACCCGAGGGCGGCGGCGACGGCCTGATGGACCTGTACTCGATCCTGGTCAACGACACGCTCTATCCCGACGCCTCGAAGCTGGTCCTGTTCGAGGGCAACCACGACATGCCGCGGATCTACAGCGTGCTGGGCGAGGACCTCGGCCTGTGGCGCATGGCGATGGTCTACCTCGCCACCGCGCCGCGCATCCCGCAGCTCTACTACGGGACCGAGTTGCTGATGACCAGCCCGACCCACCGCGACGACGCGGCCGCCCGCCGCGACTTCCCCGGCGGCTGGCGCGGCGACGCGGCCAGCGCCTTCGATGGCCGCGGCCTCGACGCGCGCCAGCGCGAGGCGCAGGACTTCCTGCGCAAGCTGCTCAACTGGCGCAAGCAGGCGACCGCCGTGCACCGCGGCCGCATGCTCCACTACGCACCGGACGCCGGCGTGTACGTGTACTTCCGCCACGACGAATCCCAGCGCTACATGGTCGTGCTCAACAAGAACGCCACGGCGTCCGCGCTGGACCTTTCGCGCTACGCCGAAGGCGTGGCCGGGGCAACCGTCGCGACCGACGTGCTGGGTGGCGGCGAGCGGCGCCTGGACCGCGCGCTGGACTTGTCGCCGCGCTCGGCGCTGATCCTCGCATTGGACTAGTCGCGCGCCCGCGGCGGCGGTCGCGGTGGCCCCGCCGGGTCATCCGGCCACGCGCAGGCGCGACGCTGGCGTCGCGCCCGTGGCGCGATGGTCCGCTCAGTCCGGCCTGCCGTGCACCTGCTTGCCGTCCGCGAAGGTGTATCGCACCGCCGCGGCGCGCACGGCGGTCGCATCGGCGCCGTCGAGGTTGCGGTCGAGCACGATGACATCGGCCTGCTTGCCCTCCGCCAGCGCACCGGTCTCGCCATCGATGCCCAGCATGCGCGCGGCCTCGATGGTGTAGGCGCGCAGCATCACGTCCAGCGCCACCGACTGCATCGGCACCAGCGGCGGTTTCTCCGGTTGCTCCGGATCGCGCCGATCCATGGCCACGGCGATGGCCTCCAGCGGCGCGGGGCTGCTCACGTTCCAGTCGCTGCCGCCGACCAGGGTCGCGCCGTTTCCCAGCAGCGAGCGGGCCGGATACATCATCGCGCTGCGCATCGGGCCGATGAAGGGCTGCACGGCGTCGGTGGCGTAGTTGTCGGGCTGCGCCCACAGCAGCTGGAAGCTGGCGTAGACCTCGAGCTCGGCGAAGCGGGGCCAGTCGGCGGGATCGACGAGTTGCAGGTGGCTGATGCTGAACTTCGCGCGCGAGGCCTCGCCCAGGCTGCCACGCGCTTGCGCAAATGCATCGAGGGCAACGCGCACCGCGCGATCGCCGATGGCGTGGGCGTGCACATTGAAGCCGCGGCGGTCGAGCTCGGTCGCGAGGCGGCCGAAGGCCTCCGGGTCCACGTAGAGGTTGCCGGTGTCGCTGCGGCCCTGACCTTCGACGGGAGTGTAGGGCTCGAGCAGCGCCGCGCTCTGGGTCGGGAATTCCATCACCCCATCGACGAAGACCTTGGCCGTGTCCACGCGCAGGTTGTGCAGGCCCGCGTAGCGCTGGCGCTGGTCCTCTAGCTTGGGCAGCGAGTCCACCTTGCCGTCGGCCTCGGCCTCGAGGGCCGTGGTCACGTCCAGGGTCAGCTCGCCGCTACGGGCAAGGCTCGCGAGCACTTCCAGTTCCGCCTCCGCCACGGACGCATCCATCACGCTGGTCAGTCCGGCGGCGTGCAGCATCGGCAGCGCCTTGCGCAGCGCGGCGACCTTGGCTTCCAGGGTATCGGCGGGGACCGCGCCGTCGGCGAGCCGCTGCGCGCCGTCGATGAGATGCCCGGTGGGATCGCCGCTGGCGTCGCGCACGATGCGGCCGTCGGCCACGTCAGGCGTCGCGCGCGTGATCCCCGCCGCCGCCAGCGCGCGGCTGTTGAGCCAGATCGAGTGGCCGTCGGTGGCCTTGAGCAGCACCGGTCGCGCGGCCTCGATCGCGTCGAGGTCCTGGCGGCTGGCCTTGAATCCGGCGGGATTGAGGTCGCTGACCAGCAGCCAGTCGAGGCCGGCAACGGGGTCGCGCGTGGCCTGGCAGGCAACGAGCAGCGCGGCAAGGTCCGCCACCCGGAGCTCCTTGTCGCCGGCGCTGCAATCGTCGAGCTGCGCCGAACTGGTGACCGGATGCATGTGCGTGTCGATGAAGCCGGGCAGGACCGTGGCCCCACCGGCGTCGATGACCCGCGTGGCGGGGCCGACCATTGCACGGACCTGCGCGTCATCGCCGACCCGCGCGATCCTGCCGGCCCGGATTGCCAGGGCCTGCGCCGTGGGCCGTGCATCGGACATCGTCTGCACGCGGGCGTTGACGATCACGAGCTCGGCGGGTTGGATGGTCGCACCGCAGGCGGCGAGCCCGGCGGCAGCCAGCACGGTCCACGACATCCTTCGCTTCATCCGCCGCCGCTCCTCGCTGGATCGGGGCGCGCCCGCTCCCGGTCGCAGTGTGCAACAGGACCAGCCCGCAGGTGAACCCCGGCCGGTTCAGGCCGTCGGCGACTTGCCGTAAGCTGCCGGCGCGGCAGCGTGCCGGGCCAGCGGCTACCGGATCAGTGCAACCGGACACCGCGGGCCAAGCGAGGTCCGATCCCGATCCGCCGGGCGGCAGCGACGAGGAGTTCCTCGCCATCCTCCCGGCGACCGGCGCGGAGGCGGCGCGGGTCCTGGCCGAGCGCATGCGCGGTGCCATCGAGGGCTGCGCGCTCGCGGAGCAGACGGAACTGCGGGCGACCGTGGGCCCGGGCGTCGCCGAACGCGCACCCGCCGTGGCCCGGGACGAACGGGTCAAGGCCGCCGATGAGGCGCTCTACCGTGCAAGAGCGCAGGGACGCAGTTGCGTGGTCGTCGCGACCGCAGGAACAGAACCCGAGGCCACCTCCCCATGAAGCCCGCAATCGAATCGCTGCGCACCCCCGATGACCGCTTCCGCGACCTGCCCGGCTTCGGCTATGCGCCGAACTACGTCGACGACCTGCCCGGCTACGAAGGCCTGCGCGTGCACTACCTCGACGAGGGACCGCGCGACGCCAAGGTCGCCTGGCTGTGCCTGCATGGGCAGCCGACCTGGTGCTACCTGTATCGCAAGATGATCCCGGTGTTCGCCGGCGCAGGGCACCGCGTGGTCGCGCCGGACTGGCTGGGCTTCGGCCGCTCCGACAAGCCGGTCGCCGACAGCGCCTATACCTTCGACTTCCACCGCGGGATGCTGCTGCGCCTGGTCGAGCGCCTGGACCTGCGCCATGTGTGCCTGGTGGTGCAGGACTGGGGCGGCCTGCTGGGCCTGACCGTGCCGATGGCCTGCCCGGAACGCTTCGCGGGCCTGCTGGTGATGAACACCGCGCTGGCGACCGGCGACGTGCCGCTGGGTGAAGGCTTCCGCCAGTGGCGCGCCTATGCCAACAGCCAGCCGGACCTCGACATCGCCGCGCTGATGCGTCGCGCCTGCCCGGACCTGGGCGAAGCCGAGGCAGCCGCCTACGCCGCGCCGTTTCCCGACGCGCGCTACAAGGCCGGCGTGCGGCGCTTCCCGAACCTGGTCGCCGACCACCCCGAAGCCGGTGGCGCCGCCCTGGCGAGGGAGGCGCGCGAGTGGTGGCGCACGCAATGGCAGGGCCGCAGCTTCATGGCCGTCGGCATGCAGGACCCGGTCCTGGGGCCGCCGGTGATGGCGGCGCTGCGCCGCGTGATCCGCGGCTGCCCCGAGCCGTTCGAAGTCGCCGAAGCGGGACATTTCGTGCAGGAGCACGGCGAGGAGATCGCGCGTCGAGCGCTCGTCGGCCTGCGCTGAATCGGACCCGGGCAGGCTCGTTGCGCAATGCGATCGCTTGCAGCGGGGTGGCCGTGGCGCAAGAATCGGGCGCGAGACTAAGGTCAGGGGAACGCACGATGGGATTCCGGCTGCTGCGCCACGCTCTGCCCGCCCTGCTCCTGCTCGTCGCCGCCGACGCCGGCGCCGTGCTGCGGGCCGACTACCAGTTCCAGGGCAACCTCAACAGCAGCGTGGCGGGTGCCCCGGCGCTGGCCAACTTCGGCGCCGGCAACGCCTACGCCAGCGAATCGATCAACGCCGGCGCCGCGACCGTGCTGACGTTTCCCGCAGGTGGCGGCGTGTCCCTGCCGACCGCGACCACGATCATTCCCGCGGGCGTCTACTCGATCGCCGCGCTGGTGCGGCTGAGCGACGTCTCCGGCTACCGCAAGTACGTCGACTTCAAGAACCGCACCAGCGACAACGGCGTGTACGTGTTCGACGGTAACCTCAACTTCTACAACTTCGCCACCGGCGCCGGCGCGCCGATCGCCAACAACGCCTGGCGCACCATCGTGATCACCCGCGACGCCGCCGGACAGGTCGCCGGCTACGTCAACGGCGCGCCCGCGCTGGGTTTCGCCGACGGCAGCGGCGCTGGCGTGGTCGATGCCGCGAATGTCCTCAACTTCTTCTTCGACGACGCGGTCACCAGCACCGAGCAGTCCGCGGGCGCGGTCGCACGGATCCAGGTCTACGACAACGCGCTCAGCGCGACCGAGGTTGCCGGGCTCGGGCTGGGCCCGGCGCCCGCGCTCGTTCCGGCGCTGGACCTGCGGCACCTGGTCGCACTGGCCGGCCTGCTGGCGGTGCTTGGCGCATTGAGCCTGCAGCTCGGATGGGTCCGCCCGAAGTGAGCTTGCACCGGGCCCGGCCGCAAGCCGGGTTTGCGCAAACCGATGCCTTCCGGGACCCTGCCGGAAGCCACGCTGCCTCGAGGATTCCCGCATGACCACGCGCCGCGAATGGCTGCAGAGCCTCGTCATCCTCGCCACCCTTCCCGTCCTCGGCAGGGCAGCGGCGACCGCAAAGGCGGCCAAGCCGCTGCGGATCCTGTTCCTCGGCGGCACCGGCTTCCTCGGACCCCAGCAGGTGGAATACGCGCTGGCGCGCGGCCACGAAGTCACCCTGTTCAATCGCGGCAAGAGCGCGCCGGGGCTGTACGGCGACCGTGTCGAGGTCCTGCTGGGCGATCGCGATACGAAGGTCGGCGCGGGCCTGTCCGCACTCGAGGGCACGCGCCGCTGGGACGCGGTCGTCGACAACTCCGGCTACGTCCCGCGACACGTGCGCGACTCGATCGAGCTGTTGAAGGATCGCGTCGGCCGCTATGTCTACGTGTCCACCGTCGCCGTCTATGATCCCGCCGGCGGTCCGGTGTTCGACGAACGCTCGAAGCTGCGCCCGGCGCCGGTGCCCGATACCGAAGTCGTCAGCGGCGAGACCTACGGGGCATTGAAGGCCGAATGCGACCGCATCGTGCAGGCGGCGCTCGGCGCGCGGGCCACCATCGTGCGTCCGACCTATGTCTTCGGGCCCGGCGACGATACCGACCGCTTCACCTATTGGGTGGATCGCGTGGCGCGGGGCGGCACGGTGCTGGCGCCACCGGGCCTCGGCATTGAACTGCAATGGGTGGATGTGCGCGACCTGTGTCCGTGGATCGTCGACCTCGCCGAGCGCGACCTGCCCGGCATCTACAACGCCGCCGGCCCGTCCAAGCCGGTGACGTGGGGCACGGTCCTGCAGTCGCTCACTGCGCTGTCGTCGCAACCGGTCGTATTCAAGCCGGCGACGGCGGACGCGCTGGCAAAGGCCGGCATCGCCCTGCCGCTGGTCAGGACGGCAAACCTCAAGGGCGGCGGTTCGGTGCGTTTCGACGGCAGCGCCGCCCAGTCGGCGGGCCTCGCCTATCGCCCGCTGGCCGATACCGCGGCGGCGACCCTGGCCTGGTGGCGCGCGCAACCCGAGGAGCGGCGTGCAAGGGCCGAGGGGTGGCCGACGCCGGCGCAGGAAGCGCAAGCGCTCGGCCTGCTGCAGGAGCCGTTGACCTGAAGGACCTGCGCGCCGGATCGACCGGCGCCGGACCGGAACCGCGGGTCATGCACGATGCGCTGCTCGACAACCCGATCTGGTCCGCGCTGACCACGACACACGCGCGGTTTGCGCCGGGCGACGACGCAGTCAAGCGCTATCCGCGCGACATCGGACCCTTCATCGCGGTCGCGCGCGACACCGCGATCCTGCCGCCGCAGGCGTTGGCACTGGCCCAGCCTGGCGAGGAGCTCAACCTGGTCGGCCATGTGCCGCGGCTCGATGCGGCCTGGCGGACCCTGCATGACGAGTCGCTGCTGCAGATGGTGCACACCGGCCCGGTTGCCGATGCGTGCGACGCCGCCGGCATCGTCGAGCTGGGCGACGCCCACGCCGAGGCCATGCTGGCGCTGACCGCGCTGGTCTATCCCGGCTACTTCCGCCCGCGCACGCGCATTCTCGGCCGCTACTACGGCGTGCTCGACCGCGGCCAGCTCGCCGCGATGGCCGGCGAGCGCATGGCCGTGACCGGCTGCACCGAGCTCAGCGCGGTCTGCACGCACCCGGACTACCTCGGCCGCGGCCTGGCGCATCGCCTAGTCGGGCATGTGGTGCATGCGATCCGCCAGCGCGGCCTGCAGCCGTACCTGCATGTCTCGAGTCGCAACGCGCGCGCGATCCGGGTCTACGAAGCGAGTGGATTCGTGGTGCGACGCGAGTTGCCGCTGCGATGCGTCCAGCGCAACGGCTGAGACGTTTGCGGGCGGCCTAAACCTTTTCGTTGCCTCCCGCATCCCGTACGGACTGGCCCATCCGTCAGCGCGCGAATTCGCCACGCGCGGACCATAGGCAAGTCGCCAAGGAACCCTGACCCATGCGCCTCACCCTGCTTGCCGCGCTCCTGTGCGTCGTCGCATTCCCGCTCGCGGCCCAGGACCCGGTCGATACCGCAAGCCTGGTCACTCGCCACAGCCATCCCTTCACGCTGGACGAGGACGAGCGGCTCGCCGGGCCTGGCGCGGCACACCTGCGCCGCGAGACCCGCGCGGCCCAATACCTGCTGTTCGGCGAGGACCACCACGACCACGACACCCCGCGCCTGGCAACCGCCGTCTATCGCATGCTGCGCGAGGCGCATGGTTTCGACGTGCTGGTGGTGGAGCAGGATCCGCTCGCGATCGAGGCCATCAACCAGCCGCCGCTGCGCGGCGACCTCAAGCAGATCGCCGCGCTCGCGCGGCGCTACCCGGCCCACATCGGCTTCGCCTCCGACCAGGACCTCGCCTTCCTCGCCGATGCCTCGCGCCAGGGTCCGGTCTGGGGCGTGGAGCAGGCGCAGGGCGCGACGCGCTATCTCGAAGAGCTGGAGGCGCTGGCCGACAGCGAGCCGCTCAAGGCGCGCGTCACGGCCCTGCTCCAGGAGGCACGGTCGAAGGAGCGGCGCGAAACGCAGGGTGTATTCATCCACGACGACCCGACCACCCTCCCGCGCCTCGAGAAGTTGCAGGCGGCCTACGGCGCCGCGCCGGGATCGCGTGCCGCGGAGCTCCTGGCCGCGCTGGTCGAGACGGCCCGGATCTATTCCTACAACCGCCGCGGCATGGCCGGCGAGTACGTCGGGCTCTACAACAACACCGAGCGCGAGGCCTTGTTCAAGCGCCACTTCATCCGTCGCTACAAGGCCACTGCGCAGGGCGCCGAGCCACTCAAGGCGATGTTCAAGTTCGGCAGCTGGCACATGTACCGCGGCAAATCGCCGGGCCAGGCCTACACCATCGGCAACTTCGCCCACGAGCACGCGATCTGGAACGGGCTCGAGGCCTACGGCATCTACGTCATCGCGCTCGGCGGGCATTCGACTTGGGCCGACGTCCCGGCGTGGCTGCGCCCCCTGCTTCCCGCCGAGCCGCCGAAGGGACCGCTGCTGATCGACCTGCGCCCGCTCAAGCCCTACGGCCGACCGCTGCGCGATTCGGTCGCGGAGGCAGACCAGTGGCAGCTGCGCGACCTGCTGCAAGGCTTCGATGCCATCGTGATCCTGCCCGACAGCCGCAAGGCGACCTGGGCGCTCACCGGCTTTCCCGCGCCCTGACCCGGCGGGAGCTGGCGCGCGGTTGCAAGCCCCGGCCCGCTGGCGCCACCATGGCGTTGCACGGCCGGGGGAAGGGCAATGGCGCACGAGGGCCGCGAGACCCAGGGCATCGGTTACTGCACGGGGCCGAGTCGATTCCGCGCCCTCGCCACGTTCGCGCTTGCCGCCCTGCTCGGCGCAACCGGCGGCGCGCGCGCCCAGGACCTGTACGACCCGACGGTGCTGCGCACCTTCGACATCACGTTCCATGACGCCAACTGGCTCGCACTGCTGCGGGCCAACTATGCCTCCGAGACCAACATCCTGGCCGACGTGGTGGTCGATGGCGTGTCGTATCCGGACGTCGGCGTGCGCATCCGTGGCAACACGTCGTACACGGCGCTGCCGGCCGGCTCGGAGAAGTTCTCGCTCAAGCTCGAGATGGACTACGTCGATCCGGACCAGGAACTGCTCGGCTACGACACCATCAACCTCAACAACGGCTTCCACGACCCAACCTTCAGCCGCGAGGTGGTCTACAACAACTACGTCGCGCAGTTCATTCCCAATCCGCGTGCCAACCATGCCCTGGTCACGCTCAACGGACAGAACTGGGGCGTCTACGTCAACGTGCAGCAGCCCGACAAGCGCATGCTGCGCGACTACTTCGCCAACGCCGACGGCCTGCGCATCCGCTGCGCCAACCGCCCCAACGGCCCCGGCCTGGCCTACAACGGGCCGGATGCCTCCGGCTACGCGGATTACGAGATCCAGGCCGATGGCGGCCTCGCCGATCCGGTCGGCGCGCTGATCGCGGTCGCCAATGCGCTCAGCAACGAGCCGCTCGCGACCTGGCCGAACATCGACCCGCTTTTCGCGATGGATCCCTCGATCTGGTCGGTGGTGCTCGAGAACGCCCTGACCGACGACGACAGCTACGTCAACAAGGGCTGCGACTTCATGACCTACCGCGATCCGGTGGACGGTCGCACGCACCTGTTGCAACGCGATGCCAATGAGACCTTCACGCAGGCCACGTGGGCGCCCACGCGCAATTTCACCGCAGTCAACAAGCCGGTCCTCAATCGCGTCCTCGCCGTTGCCGAGCAGCGCCAGCGCTACATGTCCCACTACCGCACGATCCTGCGTGACATGAACTGGGCCTACTTCGGCCCGCGCTTCACCGCGCAGCGCAACCTGATCGACGCGGCGGTGCAGGCCGATCCGAAGAAGCTCTACTCCCACGCGCTGTTCCAGGCCAACTTCAGCACTACCGTTTCGCTGCCGTACGCGGGGCCCGCCGGCGGCAACGTGATCGGGCTGGAGGAATTCGTCACCCAGCGCGCGGCCATCCTCGGCGGCAGTGCCGAGCTGGCGGCCACCGGGCCGACGATCAGCGCGGTGCAGGCATCGATTGCCGACCCCGATCCGGTCGATCCGGTCTGGATCACGGCGGCAGTCGCCGCGGCGGGGAGCCCCGTGTCGTTGGTCGAGTTGTACTTCCGTCCGCAACGCCAGGGCGTGTACCTGCGCACGCCAATGCTCGACGATGGCCTCTCGGGCGATGGCACCGCTGGCGATGGCGTCTACGGCACCTTGCTGCCCGTGGCGGCAACCCCGGGCCAGCGCGTGGACTACTACGTCGCGGCCACGGCGGGCAACGCCTTCCTGTCGCGATCCTTCGCTCCCGCGCTCGCCGAGCGCGGTCCGCTCCACGTCGACTACTTCCTCGGTACGGCGCAGGGCCTGCGCATCACCGAGTGGATGTACTCCGGGCTGGGCGGCGAGTTCATCGAGTTCACCAACCTCAGCGGCAGCCCCATCGACCTCGCTGGCTGGAGCATGGACGACAGCAATGCGGTTCCGGGCGCGTTCGGCCTCGGCGCCGGCGGCACGCTGGCCGCCGGCGAATCGCTGGTGGTCACCGAGGCCGTGGCCGCGACCTTCCGCGCCGCCTGGAACCTGCCGCCTGGGTCCAAGGTCATCGGCGAACTGGGCGTGGCCAGCGGCAACAACCTCGGCCGCAGCGACCAGATCCACCTCTACGACGCCGCGGGCACGCTGACGGACCGCCTGTACTACGGCGACCAGACCTATCCCGGCACCATCCGCACGCAGAACATCAGTGGCTGGGCCCCTTGCGCAGCACTGGGGCTGAACGCGGTCGCGTCATGGCAGCTTTCGGCGGTCGGCGATGCGCAGGGCTCGGTCGCCTCGAACGCGGGGGACGTGGGATCGCCGGGCACCCACGACCTGGCCGGCTGCGTGCCGGATGGCTTGTACGCCGATGGATTCGAGTAGCCCATGGTCCCGGATCGGGCGCCCATGCCCGTGACCCGGCACGCGGACCTGCTCCAGGCAGCCAGCACCGCGCTGGGCCACGCGCATGCGCCTTATTCGAAGCTGCGCGTGGGTGCCGCGGTGCGCGCCGCCTCGGGCAGGGTGTACACGGGATGCAACGTCGAGAGCGCGGCCTTCCCGCTCGGCGGCTGCGCCGAGCGCCACGCGATCGCCGCGGCGGTGCTGGCGGAGGGCCAATCCGCCAGGATTGCGGCCATCGCCATCAGCGCCGTCGACGAGTACGGCAACCCGGCGCCGATCCCGCCCTGCGGCGGTTGCCGCCAGTTGATCTTCGAGTTCGGGCCCGACGCCGAGGTCGTCTTCCGCGGGCGCGACGGCCATCCCGCGGTCCACGCGATTCGCGCGCTGCTGCCGCACGCCTTCGAATTCTGACGCCCGACGGGTCCCCGGCCCGGCCTCAGCCCGGACCGATCGCAGGGTCCACGCGGGCGATGACGAGCGGGCGTTCCGCTGGCGGCGTTGCAGCGACGCGGATCGCCGCGCGCACGCGGCGCTCGGCCAGCACGCAGGACTGCTCGTCGCGTGCATGCACCCAGGCCAGCGGCTGGCCGGATTCGACCCGGCCACCGATCGGCACGATCCGGTCCAGCCCGACCCGGTGATCGATCGCGTCGTCGGGGTGCGCGCGTCCGCCACCGAGTGCGACCACGCAGAGTCCCAGTGCGCGTGCATCCATCGCGGCCACGTGGCCGCCGGTGGCGGATGCCACCGGCCGGACCAGCGGCGCGCGCTCGACCAGCGACTCGTGCCGCTCGAGCAGGTCCGGCGGACCGCCGAGCAATGCCACCATGCGCGCGAAGCGTTGCGCGGCGCGGCCGCTGTCCAGCGCGGCGGCGAGGCGTCGATGGGCGGCCATGGCGGTCGCGTCCACGCCGCTCGCGCACAGCAGCGCCGCGCCCAGCGCGAGCGTCACGGCGTGCAGGCGTGGCGGGCGCTCGTCACCGCGCAGGTAGCGCAGCGCGCCGCGCAGTTCCGGCGCGTTGCCGATCGCCGGCGCGAGCGGCTGGTCCATGTCGGTCAGCAGGGCGCAGGCGCGCACGCCGCAATGCGTCGCGACCTCGACCAGGCCGTGCGCCAGCGCCCTGGCCGCGGCGGCATCGGTCAGCGTCGCACCGCCGCCGCACTTGACGTCGAGCACCAGCGCCAGCGGACTCTCGGCCAGCTTCTTGGCCAGGATCGACGCGGTGATCAGCGGGATCGAGTCGACCGTCGCGGTGACGTCGCGGATCGCGTACAGCCTGCGATCGGCCGGGGCCAGTCCGGGTCCGGCGCCGACGATCGCCACGCCGGCCTCGCGCACCACGCGCTGCAGGCGCTCGACGCCCACGTCGGCGGCGTAGCCGGGTATCGCTTCCAGCTTGTCGAGCGTGCCGCCGGTGTGGCCGAGCCCGCGCCCGGAGATCATCGGCACGCAGGCGCCGCACGCGGCGAGCATAGGCCCGAGCACCAGGCTCACGGTATCGCCGACCCCGCCGGTCGAGTGCTTGTCCACCACCGGGCCGTCGAGTGGCGGCGCGTCCCAGGCCAGGACCGACCCGCTGTCGCGCATCGCCAGCGTCAGCGCCAGCGTTTCCGCGGCATCCATGCCGCGCAGGCGCACTGCCATCGCGAAGGCGCCGACCTGCGCATCGCAGGCGCTGCCGTCGGCGATGGCCGCCACGAAACGCCCGATCTCCGCCGCGGAGAGCTTGTCGCCGTCGCGCTTCCGGGCCAGCACTTCCTGCAGCATGGGCATGGATGGCCCGCTCCCATGGTTCTGGCCGCCACCCTATCGGGCTCGCGCCCATCGCGGCTTGACCCGGGTCAATCCGATGCCACCAGGGCCGGGCGCGGCCAGCGGGACGGAAAACCCGGGGATGGGCGCGCGCCGCCAGGTGGCGCGCCGCTGTCCGCGCAGGTCGATCTCTTGACCTGGATCAACTGCCGCAAGGGGGTCCCGGCCGTACTGTCGTGCGAGCGGCGCATGGCCGGGAATGGCATATGTTCGACAAACGCCCGTGGATGGCGCTGGTGCTGCTGGTCGGCGCCGGGATATCACAGTCGCAGGTTCCGCTGACGCAGCGGGACTTCCATGTCTCCGGCACCCAGGTCGGCGATGTCCCGGCCGACGCGCTGCGGCCGGCGTCGGAGTGCGCCGCCTGCCACGGCGGCTATGCACCGGAGGTCGAGCCCTATGCGACCTGGGCCGGCAGCCTGATGGCGCTGGGTGGGCGCGACCCCCTGTTCTTCGCCCAGATGACCAATGCCAACCAGGACGTGGCCAACGTCGGCAGCTTCTGCCTGCGTTGCCACGTGCCGATGGCGGTGGTCAGCGGCCACGTGGCCGATCCCGGTGGCGGCACGCTCGACGCGCGCGACCAGGAAGGCGTGACCTGTCATTTCTGCCACAGCATGGTCGATCCGGACTTCCAGCCCGGGACCAGCCCGCCCGAGGACGAAAGCGTGCTGGCGGCACTGGTCGACGTTCCCGACTACTACGGCAACGCGATGTTCGTGCTTGATCCACAAGGCCGGCGGCGCGGACCTTATGTCGAGACCGACGCGCCGCACCCGGTGATCGCCTCGCCCTTCCATCGCCGCAGCGCCCTGTGCGGGACGTGCCACGACGTCGGCAATGTCGCGGTTTCGCGCCAGCCCGACGGCAGCTACCGCTACAACCTGCCCGATACCCCGACACCCGACGAGAACCCGTGGGCGCAGTTTCCGCTCGAACGCACCTACACCGAGTGGAAACTCTCGGCCTTCGCCGCGGGCGGGGTCGACCTCGGCGGCCGCTTCGGCGGTGCGCGCGGCGCGGTGGTGTCGAGCTGCCAGGACTGCCACATGCCGACCACCAGCGGGCGCGGTTGCAGCTTCGCCCGCGAGCGCGCGGACCTCGCGGTCCACGACTTCGCGGGCGCCGCGGTGCCGTCG
>Ga0209476_10000163_pt1 | contig 45656 bp, 46 predicted proteins | sample KloWWTrecipitate_FD_187179 | JGI IMG/M metagenome (GOLD analysis project Ga0209476, IMG submission 187179) | Active sludge microbial communities from Klosterneuburg, Austria, studying microevolution and ecology of nitrifiers - Klosterneuburg... | ecosystem: Engineered > WWTP > Aerobic digester... | reverse complement strand
CTACGAGAAGCTGCTGGAGGTGTTCTGGGTGAACATCGACCCCACGGTGCGCGACCGCCAGTTCTGCGACGCGGGCACGCAGTACCGCACGGGAATCTTCTACCACTCGGAAGCGCAGCGGAAGGCCGCGGAGGCCTCGAAGGCGGCGCTGGAGAAGTCGAAGCCCTTCCGCGAGGCGATCGTGACGCCCGTGGAGATGGCGGGCACCTTCTACCCGGCCGAGGACTACCACCAGGACTACTACGTGAAGAACCCGGTGCGCTACAAGTTCTACCGCAACGGCTGCGGGCGCGACGCGCGGCTGCGCGAGCTGTGGGGCGACCGCGCCGGCAAGTGAGGGGAGGGCGGTGATGGAGATGAAGCGGCTGAACGCGACGGGCCTCAGGTCCGCGGGCTACGACGAGCGCACGCGCAAGCTGGTCGTGGAGACGACGGCGGGGACCTTCGAGTACGCGAACGTCTCGCCGGAGGTGTACCGGCGGCTCATGGCCTCGCCGTCGCCGGCGAGCTACTACCGCGAGTCCATCGAGGAGGAGGAATACGCCCGCCGGCGCGTTTCCGACCCCTCGCGCCCGAAGGCCGACCCGAACTCGCTCTTCGACTGACCGCGAGCCGCGCGGGGCGCTACCGGGCCGACGGCACGCTGGGCGCCGGCGGCGCGGCCTGCGGCGTGGGCGGCGAGGGGGTCCTCGGCGCCGCGTGCGGGTCGTCGCAGCGCACGATGTTCGCGAAGGGGTTGGACGGGTCCGGGTTCTTGCGCTTGTCGGTGCAGAAGCACGCCTCGCTCCACGTCCACCGGCCGCTCTTGCCCAGCCGCATGATGTGCTCGCAGGAAAGCTCCGGGCGCGAGTTGCCGGCGGTGCGCATCGGGCGCATCGACAGCGGCGGGACGACCGGCGGCTGGCTCTCCGGGCGCGGCGGGGGAGTCTCGAAGACGCTGTCGCACACCGGCATGTGCTTGCACGCGCCCTCGCCGTTGCAGAGCCACTCCCAGTCGCACGCGGCCCACGCGGCGGTGCAGGACTGCGCGGCGAGCGCGACGGCGGCGGCGGCGGTGGCGAACCTCATGCCCGAAAAGTGTGATCCCCGGCCGCGCGCGGCGCAATGCGCGGGGGCTTGCTCCCTGTTACTGATTGTCACTCCGGGGTGGCGGCCGGGGCACGGCCTCGCGGATGGGGATGTTCACCACCGCCGCCAGCGCGGCGAGGACGATGTCGGCGTACCACATCCAGTCGTAGCTGCCGGTGTGCTGGATGGCGAGGCCGCCCAGCCAGGCGCCGAAGAAGCCCCCGACCTGGTGCGACAGCAGCGTGAGGCCGAAGAGGGTCGCGAGGAAGCGCGTGCCGAAGAGCTTGCCCACCAGCCCCGCCGTGGGCGGCACGGTGGCGAGCCAGGTGAGGCCGAGCACGGCCGCGAAGGCGTAGAAGGTGGCCGCCGTCTTCGGCAGCAGCAGGTAGGCGGCCACGGCGAGCGCGCGCGTGCCGTACATCCAGAAGAGGATCCACTTCATGCGGTGCGCCTGGCCGAGCCACCCGGCGCCGAGGCTGCCGGCGATGTTCGCGAGGCCGATGATCGCGAGCGAGACGGCGGATACCGACGCGGGAAGGCCGCACAGGTCCACCTCCCCGGGAAGGTGCGTCACGAGGAAGGCGATGTGGAAGCCGCAGGTGAAGAAGCCCGCGTGCAGGCACCAGTAGCTCGGGTCGCGGAAGGCCTGGCCGATCTGCGCCGAGAGCGTGAGGCCCGGGGCGGCGTGGCCGTGCGGTGCCTCGCCGCGGCGCTCGCGGAAGGCGAGCGACATGGGCAGCGTCGCGAGGGCTGCGCAGGCGAGCGTCCACAGCGCGCCGACCCAGCCGATCGCGGCGATGAGCGCCTGCGAGAGGGGCGCGAAGACGAACTGCCCGAACGAGCCGCCCGCGTTGATGAACCCCGAGGCGAAGGCGCGCTTCTCCGCGGGGATGCGGTTGGCCGCCGCGCCGATGAGGATGGAAAAGCTCCCCGCGCCCGCGCCCGCCGCCGTGACGACGCCGAGGAAGAAGACGAGGCCGAAGGCCGAGCCCGTGAAGGGCGTCACGGCGAGGCCCAGCGCGAGCAGGACGCCGCCGGCCATCATCACGCGCACGGGGCCGGCACGGTCGGCGATGGCGCCGAACACGGGCTGCGCCGCGCCCCACACGAACTGGCCCACGGCGAGCGCGAAGCTCACCGTGACGATGCCGAGGCCGGTCGAGGTGTTGAGCGGCGAGACGAAGAGGCCGAGGGACTGGCGGATCCCCATCGTCACGGCGAGGATCGCGGCGCCGGCGATGGCGAGCGACCAGTAGGCGCGGGCGTTCTGCATGCGCGGAGCCTACCATCCCGCCGCGGCGACCGAGGTCGCCGCGGCCACGCGCCGCCTCAGTCGCCCTTGCCGGGCTTCTCCTGGTGCGGCGCGGCCGGACGCCCGCCGCCGGAGGGCTTCTCGACGTGCGGCATGGCGGGCTTCTCCACGCGCGGCGCGACGGGTTTCTCCATGCGCGGCGCGGCGGGTCTCTCGGCTTGCGGCGCGGCGGGCCTCTCCACGCGCGGCGCGACGGGCTTCTCCACGCGCGGGGCGGCGGGCCGGGCCATCGGCGCGGGCTGCTCGATGCGCGGCGCGACGGGCTTCACCATGGGGGAAGGCTGCGCCGGCACGGCCACGGGCTTCTCGCGGTGCGTGGGCTGCGCCGGGGAGGCGGCGGAGGGCCGCGGGTAGCGCGTCGCCGGCTGCGCGGGCGCGGCCGGCGCTCCCGCGATGGGCGGCTTGCCGGGCGTGAGCGTCGTCAGGGGCGCGGCAGGGCGCTGCAGCCCCTGGTCGCTGGACGGTGCCCACGGCGCGGGCGCCGCGTCGCCCGGCCGCACGCGTTGCCGCCACTCGTTGCGCGAGGGGAGAACGGTTGCGCCCGGCACGACCGGCTGCGCGGCAACGACCTGGCCCGCGACAGGCGTCATCACGCTGTGCACCGGCCGGCGGGTGCCGAACTGGTCCCGCGGCACGACCGTCGCGCCGTAGTCGCGGTTGTCGCGGCGCCAGTCGCGACGGTCGTCGCGGCGATCGCGGTCGCGGTCGCGGCGATGCGGCAGCACGACGCGGTTCACGTGCGTCACGTAGGTGACGTTGGTCGTGTACCACGGCTGGAAGCTGTCGTATGGCGACAGCGGGTACCACCCCATGACGCTCGTGGCGCCCGAGGAGATCGAGAGGCTCCACCCCGACCCGCCCACCCAGCCGACCAGCGCCGGCGCCCACACCGGCCGCGTCGTGTGCCGCCCGGGGTACCAGCCCCAGCGGTTGCCGACGAAGACCCAGCGACCGTAGTGGAAGGGCGCGTATCCCCACGGGGCGTCGTCCACCCAGGTCCACCCCCAGGGGCGCACCCAGGTCCAGCGGCCGTAGCGGTACGGCGCCCAGCCCACCTCGACGCGCGTGGGGTACCAGACGGGCCCGTAGTCGGGCTCGTTGCGCCAGGTGCCGTAGTCGTCGAGATCCTCCCAGCCGGTCATCTCGCGCGGCACGTAGCGAAGCGCCTCGCGCTCCTCCCAGCGCTGGTCGCGCGCGAGGGCCCACTCGTCCATCGCGGTGGAGTACGCCGGCTCGAACTCGAAGCGCGGGTGCTCGCCGCCGGAGACGCGGATGGCGCGGCTCGTGTCGATGCTGATCGAGCCGCCGGCGGTCTCGAGGCGCGCCGTGCCGCTGAAGACGGTGAGGCGCGACTCGCCACGGCCGGCGTCCGCATCGACGCGGTAGCGCCCGTTGCCGCGCAGCTGGAACCGGGCCTGCGGCGTGGTCACGAGGAATTGCTCGGCTCCGTCCAGCTCCTGGATGCGCACGGTGAGCATCCCGCGCGCCACGTGCCCGTGGAAGACGTAGTCGTCCAGCCGGACGATGTCGAGCTGGGTGGTCTCGGCCAGGCGAAGCGCCTTGGCGCCGAAGCGCACCTCCGCGCGGGCGCCCGGCTCCGTCCAGACGGAGTTCTCGCCGGTGAGCGTGAGGTTCACGCGCGCGCCTTCCCAACCCTGCTCGGAATCGACGAAAACGGCGGCCTCGCCTTCGACAAGCGAAAGCCGTGCCGCGCGCCCGGGCGGATCCGCCGCCCCGGCGACGAAGGGAAGGACTGCCAGCAACAGCACCGCGGCCGATCGTTTCATGTGTTTCTCGCTTTCCCGGTTTCTCCGGCGATGCGCCGGCTCCACGCCTGCTTAACGCATGGGACCGCTGCCGGAGGACAGCGTTTCCTGTAACGAAATGCTACAGGTTCCGCGAATGGGCGCAGTCCGTGCCGCCTGCCATTTTCCAACACCCTGAATTCATGCCATTATTGCCCGCGGAATCCCTGCAGGTGCGCGAGGGGTCGCGCGGCCCCGCCGCCAGCCCCGATCGCGGCCCCGCCGCCTTCCGCCAGCGAAGAAGAACTCTCCCCGGGACCATCGGATGGACAAGACCACCGTCTTCACCAAGACCGCGAAGGGCATCACGCAGGTCAACCAGCGCTCGGCTTCGCTCTCGAAGGACTTGATGAAGATCCTCAAGCTCGTCGACGGCAAGTCCACCTTCGCCCAGATCATGGAGAAGGGCGAGGTCGACAAGCCCGTGCTCGAGAAGGCGATGAACACGCTGATCCGGGACGGCTTCGCGCGGATATTCGAGACTAAGAAGGAGCCCGACCCCTTCGGCGAGGACGACTTCGACTTCACCGCGCCCGGCAAGCTCCCGGGCAGCACGCAGCGCGTGGTGGCCGCCGCCGCCCTCGACATCAGCGAGCTCGCCCGGCAGCAGGAGAAGGCCGAGGCCGACCGCAAGGCGCGCGAGAACGCGCAGGTCGCCGCCCGCGACAAGGCCAGGCAGCAGGTCGAGGCGCGCGCCGCCGCCGAGGCCGATGCGAAGGCCAAGGCCGAGGCGGAGATGCGCGCGATGGAGCAGGCGCGCCGCGCCAAGGAGGCCGCCGACCGCGCCAAGGCGGAGCTCGAAGCGAAGATGCGCGAGGAGGAGGCCCGCCGCCAGGCGGCCGCCGCGCATGCCGCGAAGCTCGCCGCGGAGCAGAAGGCCAAGGACGAGGAGGAGGCCCGCAACCTCGCCGCCCTGCGCGCCAAGGCGCAGGCCGAGGCCGACGCGCGGGCGCGCGCGGCGCTCGAGGCGAAGGTGAAGGAGGAGGAACTGCGCAAGCGGCTCATGACCGAGCAGCTCGCGCGTGCCGCCGCGGAGCAGAAGGTCGCGGAGGAGGCGGAGGCGCAGCGCCTCGCGGAGGCCCGCGCGAAGGCAGAGGCGGAGGCCCGGGCGCTCGCCGAGGCGCGCTCGCGGGCGGAAGCCGAGGCGCAGGCGCTGGCCAAGGCCCGTGCCGAGGCCGAGGTCGCCGCGCGCAAGCAGGCGCAGGAGGCCGTCGCTTCCGAGCAGGAACTGAAGGCGCGGCTAAAGGAGGAGATCGAGGCGCGCATCCGCGGCGAGATGGAGGCGCTGCTGCGCGACGAGATCGAGGAGAAGGCGCGCGCCGAGATGCAGGCGCAGATCATGGAGGAGGCGCGCCTCGCCGCGAAGGCCGAGCTCGAGGAGCGGCTGCGCGAGGAGCGCGAGGCGCTGCAGAAGGCCGAGATGGAGGTGCGCGTGCAGGCCGAGAAGGCCGCGCGCGAGCGCGCCGACCAGGAGGCGAAGCTGCGCGCGGAGGCCGAGGCGAAGTTCGCCGCGGAGGCCGTCGCCCGCGAGAAGGCCGAGGAAGAGGCACGGCGCCTGCGCCGGCTGGAGGCGAGGGCGCGCGAGGAGGCCGACGCCGCCGCCCGCGAGAAGGAGGCCGCCGCCTCGCTCGCCGCGAAGGAGCGCGCGGAGGCCGCGGCCCGGCTCGAGGCCGAGCGCAAGGCGAAGATCGAGGCCGAGGCCCGCGCCATGGTCGAGGCCGAGGAGCGCGAGCGCCGGGAGAAGGAGCTCGCCGGCAAGATCGCCGCGGAGAAGAAGGCCCGCGAGGAGGCCGAGCTGCGCGCGCGCATCGAGGCCAAGGCCCGCGAGACGGTCGAGGAGACCACGCGCGAGAAGGTGAAGGCCGAGATCGAGGGCGACATGACGCGCCGCGCCGAGCTCGAGGGCAAGGCGCAGGCCAAGGCCTACATGCAGGCCAAGCAGCAGGCGGAGCTCGACGAGGAGGACCGCGTCCGCGCCGAGCAGGAGCGCAAGGCGCGCGAGATCGCCGAGGTGCTGCGCACCAAGGTCGAGCCGGACGCGCAGGAATCCGCGGCGCCCGTGAAGCGCCGCCCGCGCCGCAAGACGAACTGGGTGCGCAACGGCGCCGTGATCCTGGGCGCCCTGCTCGTGATCGGCGTGGGCGTGCTGCACGTCGTGCCGCTGCGCGGCTACGCCAACAAGCTGGAGAAGGGCATCGCCGGTTGGCTGCACGAGGACGCGGTGTCCATCTCGAGCCTCAAGTTCTCGCTCATCCCCTCGCCGCACCTGAAGATCGAGGGCTTCACCGTGGGCAAGGCGCTGGACGCGAAGGCGACGCACGGGCGGATGTTCGTGGACATCCCGGCCCTCCTCGGCGACAAGGTGGTGATCAACTCGCTGGAACTCGAGAACGTCTCCATCACGGGCGACGCCCCGCGCCGCATCCTCGGCTGGGGCAAGGTCGCCGGCAAGGCCGAGGCGGCGGTGATCGAGTCGGTGCGGCTCTCGGGCGTGAAGCTCGACGTGAAGCCGGAGGTGAAGCCCTTCGAGGCGCGCCTCGGCTTCGGCCGCGACGGGGCGTTCAAGAGCGCCAACCTCTCGGGCGAGGGCAAGTGGACCGTCGCGATCCGCCCCGTCGAGGCCGGCTACGACGTGACCTTCACGGCGCGCAACTGGGAGATGCCGCTGGGCGCGCCCATCCCGATCGGCGACGTGACGGGCAAGGGCGTGCTCACGGCGACGAGCCTCACCTTCTCCGAGTTCGAGGCCGACGTCCTCGAGGGCAAGGTGAACGGCACGCTCAAGGTCGAGTGGGGCGGCGGCGTGCGGCTCGCTTCCGAGCTTTCGGCCGCGCGCCTGCTCGCGCAGGGGCTGGTGGGCGCCTTCACCAAGGACATCGCGGCCACGGGTCGCGTGGAGGGCAACTTCTCGGTCGCGGCCGAGGCGCCCACGCTCGCGGCGCTGCTCGACGCGCCGCGCGTGCAAGGCAAGTTCCGCCTCACCGACGGCTCGATCTCCAACACCGACCTCGTGGCGGCCATGCAGTCGCCGGACGCGGCGGGCCGCGCGGGCGTCACCAAGTTCGCCGAGCTGACCGGCGAGCTGGGCGCGGGCGAGGGGCGCATGTCCTACCGCAACCTCAACCTGCAGGGCGGGGTGCTGCGCGGCGGCGGCGGCGTCGACATCGGCTCCAACAGCGCGCTTTCGGGAAGGCTTTCCGTGGAGATCCGCTCCAACGTCGCCCAGGACCGCGGCAGCTTCTCCGTCTCGGGCACCGTGGCGAGGCCGCTGCTGCGCCGCGGCGGCTGACCGGCGCTTGACGCCCGCGCCGGGCGCCGGCCTCGCGCGCCTCCTGCCGCTCTTCCGGCTCCTGGCGCCCCACCGGGCGCGGGTGGCCGTCGCCTTCGCCGCGATGCTCGTCTCGGCGGGCATGGTCCTCGTGATCGGCGAGGGGCTCAAGCGCGTGATCGACGAGGGCTTCGCCGGCGGGCGCGCCGACCTCCTCGACGCGTGGGTCGCGGCGCTCGCGGGGCTCGTCGCCGTGCTGGGCGCCGTCACCTGGCTGCGCGTCTACAACGTCTACTGGATCGGGGCGCGGTTCACGGCCGACCTGCGCGCGAAGGTCTACGGCCACCTGCTGCGGCTTTCGCCCGCCTTCTTCGAAGGGGCGCGCACCGGCGAGGTGGTGTCGCGCCTCACGGCCGACGTGACGCTGCTCGAAACGGTGATGGGCGGCACGCTCCTCTACGCGCTGCGCATGGCGTTCACCCTCGCGGGCTGCGCCGCGATGCTGCTGCTCACGAGCGCGAAGCTGGCGCTCCTCGCGGCGGCCTGCCTGCCCGTGGTGGTGCTGCCGATCGGCGTCCTCGGCCGGCGCGTGAGGAAACTCTCGCGCGAGGCGCAGGACCGGGTGGCCGCGGCCTCGGCGCACGTGGACGAGTCGCTGCACGAGATCCGCACCGTCCAGGCCTACGCCCACGAGGGGCGCGACGAGGGCGCGTTCCGCGGGCTCGCCGAGGCGGTGTTCTCCACGAGCGTTCGCCGCTCCTCGACGCTCGCCCTGCTGATCGCGGCGGTCATCGTGCTCGCCTTCGGCGCGGTGGGGCTGCTCCTCTGGGTCGGCGCGCGCGACGTGATGGCCGGACGCCTCTCCGCGGGCAGCCTCACCGCCTTCATCTTCTACGCCGTGATCGTGGCCAACGCGACCTTCGTGCTGGCCGAGGCGTGGGGCGAGATCCAGCGCGCGGCCGGCGCCTCGGGGCGGCTGCTGGACATCCTCGCCACCGAGCCCACGATCGCCGCGCCGGCCGCGCCCGTGGCGATGCCCGCGCCGGCGGCGGGCCGGGTGGCCCTCGAAGGGGTGGGCTTTCGCTACCCGTCGCGCCCCGCGACGGCCGCCCTGGACGGCTTCTCGCTCGCGGTCTCGCCCGGCGAGGTGGTGGCGCTCGTGGGGCCCTCGGGGGCGGGGAAGTCGACGGTGTTCCAGCTGCTGCTGCGCTTCTACGACCCGCAGGCGGGCGCCGTCACGCTCGACGGCGTGGACGCCCGCGCGGCCGACCCGCGCGACTGGCGCCGGCGTTTCGCCCTCGTGCCGCAGGAGCCGGTCATCTTCGCCGCGAGCCTCGCCGACAACGTGCGCTACGGGCGCCCGGAGGCGACCGACGCCGAGGTGCGCGAGGCCTGCCGGCTGGCGTACTGCCTCGAGTTCGCCGAGCGGCTGCCGGAGGGGCTCGCGACCCCGCTGGGCGAGCGCGGCGTGAAGCTCTCCGGCGGGCAGCGCCAGCGCATCGCCATCGCCCGCGCGATCCTCGCCGACCGCGCGGTGCTGCTGCTCGACGAGGCGACGAGCGCCCTGGACGCGGAGAGCGAGCGCACGGTGCAGCTCGCGCTGGCCGGCCTCGTGCAGGGCCGCACGACGCTCGTGATCGCGCATCGCCTCGCCACGGTAAAATCCGCCGATCGCATCGTCGTCATGGACCACGGACGCATCGTGGCCGCCGGCACGCACGAGTCGCTCGTCCGCGAGGACGGGCTCTACGCGCGGCTCGCGGCCCTGCAGTTCGCGGCGACGGCGGACGTGTCGCCCCGATGAGACGCCTCGCCCGAATCCTTCTCGCCCCCGTCCTCGCGATGGCCGCCCTCGCCGCCGCGCAGGAGCCGCCCGCCGTGCCGCCCTCGCCGCTGCCCGCCGTGCCCGTGGGGCAGGCGCGCGAGGTGCGAGAGACGCTGCACGGCGTGGAGATCGTCGACGGGTTCCGCTGGCTGGAGGAGGCGGACTCGCACGACGCGCGCGCGTTCCTGGAGGCGCAGGACTGGCAGGCGCGCGCCGCGCTCGCCGCCATCCCCGGGCGCGAGGCGCTGGCGGCGCGCGTGCGCGAGCTCTCGGCGGCGCAGGTCTCGGTGCGCGACCTCGCCATCGAGCGCGGGCGCGTCTTCTACCTGAAGCTCGTGCCGGGGCTCGATTCGCCCGTCCTGTGCGTGCGCGAGGGCTTCGCCGGCGCCGAGCGCGTCCTCGTGGACCCGGCGAAGGTCGTGCCCGGCGGGGCCATCGACTGGTACCGCCCCTCGCCGGACGGCCAGTGGGTCGCCTACGGCGTGTCCGCGGGCGGGACGGGCGAGACGACGCTGCGCGTGCTGGAGGTGAAGGGCGCTCGCGACGCCGGCGTCGCGATCGACCGCACTCGCTTCAACGCGCACCTCTCCTGGCACCACGACAGCCGCGCGTTCTACTACGCGCGCGTGCCGGAGGGCGGGCCCGGCGACCCGGCGCACCGCCTCGCGGGCATCCGCGTCTACCGCCACGTGCTGGGCCGCGCGGCGGCGCAGGACGAGATCGTCTTCGCCTCCGGCGCGGGCGGCGCGCGCGGCGTGCCCGAGTTCGTGTTCCCGTCGATCGTGGTGCCCGAGAACTCCACCCATGCCTACGCCATCGCGCGCAACGGCGTGAGCCGCGACCTCGCCGTGCACACGACGCCGGTGCGCGAGCTCGCGAAGGGCCTGCCGCGCTGGACCCGCATCTTCGACTACGACGACGGCGTGACCGCGATCCAGGCGTGGAAGGACGACCTCTACGTCCTCACGCACAAGGGCGCGCCGCTGGGCCGCGTGCTGCTGGTGAAGGCGGGCAAGGACGGCGTCTCGCGCCCGCGCGTGGCCGTGCCGGAGGGCGAGGCCGTGATCCTCGGCATGGCGCTCGCCGCCGACGCGCTCTACCTGCGCTCGACCGTGGGCGGGCTCGAGCGCCTGGAGCGCCTGAACCTCGGATTCGGGGCCTCGCGAACGCCGGAATTCGTGAAGACCGCCTTCGACGTCGCGATCACGCAGATGGTCACGCACCCGGAGCGCCCGGGCGCCGTGCTGCACCTGCAGGGCTTCCTCGAGCGGCCCGTCGTGGTCGCGGTGGAGGCGAAGACCGGCAACCTCAGGGACACGGGGTTGCAGCCGCCGCCCGCGGCCGATTTCACGGCGATGGACGAGGTGCGCCTCTACGCCCCGAGCCACGACGGCACGAAGGTGCCCGTGACGCTCCTCTACCGCAAGACGACGGTGCTCACGGCCGACAATCCCACGCTCCTCGTCGGCTTCGGCGCCTACGGGGCCTCGCTCACGCCCGTCTTCGACGCGAGGCGCCTCGCCTGGCTCGAGCGCGGCGGCATCATCGCCTTCGCCCACGTGCGCGGCGGCGGGGAGTACGGCGAGGCCTGGCACCGCGCGGGGCAGAAGGGCGCCAAGGAGAACACGATCCGCGACTTCATCGCCTGCGCGGAGTTCCTCATCCGCTTCGGGTTCACGAGCCCGCACCGGCTGGCGGCCGAGGGCGCGGGCGTGGGCGCCATCGCCGCGGCGGGTGCGGTCGTGCGCCGGCCGGACCTCTTCGCCGCCGCCGTGCCGCGGGCGGGCGCGCTGGACATGCTGCGCTTCGAGCGAGCTCCCGAGGGACCCGCCAACATCCCCGAGTTCGGGTCGGTGGCGACGGCCGACGGCTTCGAGTGGCTGCGCCGCATCTCGCCCTACCACCACGTGAAGGACGGGGCCGCCTACCCCGCGGTGCTCCTCACGGCCGGCGTGGGCGACCCGCGCCAGGACCCCGGCCAGGCGGCGAAGATGGCCGCGCGCCTGCAGGCGGCCAGCGCGAGCGGCAAGCCCGTGCTGCTGCGCGTCGACTGGCAGGGCGGGCCGGGCGCCTCGCGCAGCCGCCGCGACGAGGAGCGCGCCGACATCTACGCCTTTCTCCTCTGGCAATTCGGCCACGACGGCTTCGTGCCGCAGGCGCCCGCGACCGCCACCGCCCCCGCGCCCGCCCCGCCCGCCGCGACGCCCCCTCCCGCCGCGGCGCGCTGAGAGGCAACGGCGCTGTCACACGGCGGGGGGCGCGGCGCCCGCCTGTGCTGTAATGGGCGCCCGAAAGCCCGATGGAGCGGAAAATGGAATTGGTCCTGTGGCGCCATGCCGACGCCGAAGACGGCCTCCTGGACATGAAGCGCGCCCTCACCGACAAGGGGCGCCGGCAGGCTTCCCGCGTCGCGAAGTGGCTGCGCCCGCGCCTGGAAGGGCAGTGGGAGATCCTCGCGAGCCCCGCGGTGCGCGCGCGGCAGACGGCCGACGCGCTGGACCTCGAGTACGACGTGCAGGTCGCCCTCGGCCCGGGCGCCAGCGAGGACGGGCTGCTGCGCGCGGCCCAGTGGCCGCAGAACGGCCGCAACGTGATGATCGTGGGCCACCAGCCCACCCTCGGCCGCATCGCCGCGCGCCTGCTCACCGGGCACATGGGCGACCTCACCATCAAGAAGGGCGCGGTGTGGTGGTTCTCCGGCAAGTACGACCGCCACCTCGGCCTCAGCGAGACGGTGCTGCGCGCCGTGATCGGGCCCGATCTCGTCGATTGACCGGGGGGCTTCGCGGGGCGGGGTTTTCGTGAGGGAAGGGGGTTTTCATCACGGAGAGCACGGAGGGCACGGAGGGCACGGAGAAGGGCCTCGGGTGAATGCCCGGGATACTTCCCCCATCGGCGACGTCCCCTTGGCCCCCGGGGGGTTGACCTTCCCACGGTGGGAAGGTGGAAAGTGACGCTGTCACCCATCCACCAGGAGCACCGTCGTGATCGAAATCGCCGTCCCCGACATGACCTGCGGCCACTGCGCCTCGGTCATCACGAAAGCCGTCAAGGAAACCGATGCCGCCGCCCGCTGCGAGATCGACCTCGCCGCGCGCCGCGTGCGCATCGCCAGCACGGAGCCCGCCGGGGCCTTCGTGGAGGCGATCGCCGAGGCGGGCTACTCGCCAGCCGGGAGCTGACCATGGTCGCCGTGCCCGCTCCCGGCTCCGTGAACCTCCTCGAGCTCAAGGTCGAGGGCATGACCTGCGCCTCCTGCGTGGCGCGGGTCGAGAAGGCGCTGCTGAAGGTCCCGGGCGTGGAGGCGGCCAGCATCAACCTCGCCACGGAGACCGCGTCGCTCGCGGCACCCCCCGCGCTGGCGGAGGCGGCCATCGCGGCCGTGCGCAAGGCCGGGTACGAGGCCGCGGTGAAGACGGAGGCGCCTGCCGCCGAGCCGGCCGCCGGACTGCGGCGCGACACCCTCGAGCTGCTCGTTGCCGCGCTCCTCACCGCGCCGCTCGTCGTGCCCATGGCCGCGGGCCTCTTCGGCGCGCACTGGATGCTGCCGGCGTGGCTGCAGTGGCTGCTCGCGACGCCCGTGCAGTTCTGGGTGGGCGCGCGCTTCTACCGCGCCGGCTGGAAGGCGCTCGTCGCGGGCGCGGGCAACATGGACCTGCTGGTGGCCATCGGCACGAGCGCGGCCTACGGTCTGAGCCTCTGGCTCGCGATCGCCGAGGAGTCGGCGCACCTCTACTTCGAGGCCTCGGCCGTGGTGATCACGCTGGTCCGCGCGGGCAAGTGGCTCGAGGAGCGGGCCAAGCGCAAGACCACCGAGGCCATCCGCGCGCTCTCGCGCCTGCGCCCCGAGACGGCGCGGCTCGTGCAGGGCGGCGCCGAGCGGGTCGTGCCGCTCGCCGTCGTGAAGGTGGGCGACCTCGTGGCGGTGCTGCCGGGCGAGCGCGTCCCCGTGGACGCCGAGGTGACCGAGGGCACGAGCCACGTGGACGAGTCGCTCGTCACCGGCGAGAGCCTGCCGGTGGCCAAGGCGCCGGGCAGCCGCATCACCGGCGGCTCGGTGAACGCCGAGGGGCGCCTGGTCGCGCGCACGGTCGCGGTGGGCGCCGAGAGCACGCTGTCGCGCATCATCCGCGCGGTGGAATCCGCGCAGGCGGCCAAGGCGCCCATCCAGCGCCTCGTCGACCGCGTGAGCGAGGTGTTCGTGCCGGCCGTGGTCGCCGTCGCCCTCGTGACGCTCCTCGGCTGGGGGCTCCTCGCCGGCAATTGGGAAGCCGCGATCCTCAACGCCGTGGCGGTGCTCGTGATCGCGTGCCCGTGCGCGCTGGGGCTCGCCACGCCCACGGCCGTGATGGCCGGCACGGGGGTGGCCGCGCGCCACGGCATCCTCATCAAGGACGCCGAGGCGCTGGAGGTCGCCCACCGCGCACGCGTGGTCGCCTTCGACAAGACGGGCACCCTCACCGAGGGCCGGCCGGCCCTCGTCGAGGTGGTGCCGGCCGGAATCTCCCGCGCCGAGGCGCTCGGCCTCGGGGCCGCCGTGCAGCGCGGTTCGACGCATCCGCTCGCGAAGGCCGTGGAGGAGGCGGCGGTGCGCGAAGCCGTCGCGGTTCCGGCCGCCGCGGACCTGCGTGCCGTGCCGGGGCGCGGCGTGGAGGCGGCGATCGGCGGCCGGCGCATCGTCATCGCGAGCGAGCGCTGGGCGACCGAGCTGGGCACCGCCGGTCGCGAGGCGCTCGCCGCGGACGCGGCCCGCCTGGCCGCGCGCGGCCTCACCGTGTCGTGGCTGGTCGAGGCGGCCCCGGCGGGGGCCCGGGCGCTGGCGCTCCTCGCCTTCGGCGATTCGCTCAAGCCGCAGGCGGCCGCGGCCGTCGCGCGGCTGCGGGCGCTGGGGCTTCGCACGGTCCTCGTCACCGGCGACAACCGCGGCGCGGGAGAGGCGGCCGGCCGCGACCTCGGCCTGGACGAGGTGCGCGCCGAGGTGCTGCCCGAGGGGAAGGCCGCGGTGGTCGCGGCCCTGCGCGAGGCGCACGGGCCGGTGGCCATGGTGGGCGACGGCATCAACGACGCCCCGGCCCTCGCCGCCGCCGACATCGGCATCGCCATGGGTACCGGCACGGACGTCGCCATGCACACCGCGGGCATCACGCTCATGCGCGGCGACCCCGCGCTCGTGGCCGACGCCCTCGACATCTCGCGGCGCACCCATGCGAAGATCCGCCAGAACCTCTTCTGGGCGTTCGTGTACAACGTGGTGGGCGTGCCGCTCGCGGCCGCGGGGCTCCTCTCGCCGGTGATCGCCGGCGCGGCGATGGCGCTCTCCAGCGTGAGCGTGGTCTCCAACGCGCTGCTGCTGGCGCGCTGGCGGGCGGGCGGCGCGCGGTCGGGAAACTGAAGGGAGGCCGGCATGGCGCAGGCGAAGTACTTCGAGCTCTCGGACGCGCGGCGCGAGGGCTTCCTCAACATCAGCGAGGCCGCCGAGGCCTCGGGCGTGTCGGCCAAGATGATCCGCCACTACGAGGAGACCGGGCTCGTGCCGAAGGCCGGGCGCACCGTGGCCGGCTACCGCATCTACCGCGAGGCCGACGTCCACGTGCTGCGCTTCATCCGCCGCGCGCGCGACCTCGGCTTCACGATGAAGGAGATCGCCGGCCTGCTGGGGCTGTGGCAGGACAAGCGCCGCGCCAGCGCCGACGTGAAGCGCCTGGCGCAGAAGCACATGGCCGACCTCGACGCGCGCATCGCGGAGCTGCAGGGCATGCGCCGCACGCTCGAGCACCTCGTGCACTGCTGCCACGGCGACGGCCGGCCGGACTGCCCGATCCTCGAGGACCTCGCCGGGGGCGGGCGGGCTTAGAATACGGGCCGAGCCCCCCAAGGAGAACGACGAATGAAGCGCGAATGGATCCTCGCCGCGGCCCTGGCCGCCGGCATTTCCCCGGCCCTCGCGGCCGACGCTCCCGCCAAGGCCGAGGCCAAGGCGCCCGCGGCCGCGGCGCTCAGCGCCGGCGAGGTCCGCAAGGTCGACCGCGAGGCGAAGAAGGTCACCATCAAGCACGGCCCGATCGAGAACCTCAAGATGCCGCCCATGACGATGGTGTTCCGGGTGAAGGACGCCGCCATGCTCGACGGCCTCGCCGAGGGCTCGAAGATCCGCTTCCGCGCCGAGGAGGCCGACGGCGGCTACGTGGTCACCCGCCTGCAGAAGGCGAAGTGACCATGCACGAGTTCACCGTCCAGGACATGACCTGCGGGCACTGCGCCGCGACCATCACCGACGCGGTGAAGGCCGTCGATCCGGCCGGCCGTTGCGAGATCGACCTCGGGGCTAAGCGGGTGAGGGTGGAAAGCGCCTTCTCCGCCGAGCGCATCGAGTCCGCCATCGCGAAGGCCGGCTTCACGCCGGTGCGCGCCGCCGCCTGACCCGCCGGGGGCCGCGAGCGGCCCCCGCTGACCGCATGGCGCTACACGACCTCACTGCGTGGCGGCACGAGCACGCCTTCGACGCCGGCAACCGCGCCGGCGAGGCGCGCACGTGGATCGTCGTCGCGATCACCGCCGTCACGATGGTGGCCGAGATCGTCGGCGGCTGGCTCACCGGCTCCATGGCCCTGCTGGCCGATGGCTGGCACATGGGCACGCACGTCGCCGCGCTCTCGATGACGGGCATCGCCTACGCGCTGGCGCGCCGCTGGGCCCGCGACGCGCGCTTCGCCTTCGGCACCTGGAAGGTCGAGGTGCTGGGCGCCTTCTCGAGCGCGCTGGTGCTGGCGCTGGTGGCGCTCGCCATGGCCGTGGAATCGGTCCTGCGCCTGCTCGAGCCGCGGCCCATCGATTTCGTGCCTGCGCTCGCGGTCGCCGCCGTCGGCCTCGTGGTGAACATCGCCTCGGCCTTCGTCCTGGCCGGCCACGGCCACGGCCACGACCATGGGCACGACCATGGGCACGACCATGACCACGACCACGACCACGATCATGATCACGGGCACGGCCACGCCGACCTCAACCTGCGCGCGGCCTACGTCCACGTCCTCACCGACGCGCTCACCTCGGTCCTCGCCATCGGCGCGCTCGTCACCGGCCTCTTCCTCGGCTGGGCGTGGATGGACCCGGTGATGGGCCTGGTCGGCGCCGGCGTGATCGCGTGGTGGGCCAAGGGGCTCCTCGCGCAGTCGGCCCGGGTGCTGCTGGACCGGGAGATGGACTCGCCCGTCGCGGCCGAGGTGCGGCTCGCCATCGAGAGCGACGGCGACGCGGAGATCGCGGACCTGCACCTCTGGCGCGTCGGCCGCGCCCGCTACGCATGCATCCTCGCGATCGTGGCGAAGGCGCCGCTCACGCCTGACGGCTACCGCGAGCGGCTGGCCGGCATCGGCGAGCTCGCGCACGTCTCCATCGAGGTCAACCGCTGCCCGCACGATCGCTGCCCCTGACATGACCGCCGCCGCGACGACCGTCCGCGAGTTCCGCCACATCCTGCTGTGGCCGCTGCAGCTGCGCCGCCTGCGCCGCGAGACGGGCTTCGCCTCGCACTGGGACGCGCTGCGCGCCAACCCCGGGCCCTGGGCGGAGGTGAAGGACAACCTGCTCGCCGAGGACGAGACCTGCCAGACGGGCTACCAGGAGTTCGTCTACTTCCTGCCCTACGTGCAGCGCTTCCTCTACGGCTTCGGCGAGGCCGACGCGCAGACGCCCGCCAGCCTGCACATGTTCCGCCGGGACGACATCGCGACCGCCCGCGTGAAGCTGCGCGAGGAGGACGCGCCGCTCGACCTTTCCGTCGAGCGCACGCGGCTCGTCTTCTTCTACGACCAGGACGTCGCCATCCTCGCCTTCGAGGTGACGGCGCGCGACCTCGCGCTCGCCGACGCGGTGGAGCTCATGGACCGCTTCGGCCGCCCCTATCCCCCGTACTGGGAGGCGCCGGGGCAGGGCGCGCACTGCACCTACTCGGTGGAGTTCCTCGACGCCGCGGGAACGCTCATGTCCAAGTCCGACTACGGCGACCGCGACAAGTACGTGGGGCTGGTGCGCGACATCAAGCAGACGCCGCTGTCGCTGCACTGGGAGTACCTGCTGCACCCGATGGTGCCGGCCTACCTCGGCGGGGGCCTGCTGCAGTACTACCAGATCGAGAACAAGCGCATCCCGATCATGACCTACCTCGCCTTCGACGACCCGCGCTCGCTCACGCGCGGCGACCTCGCGCGCATCGGCTTCGCGGCCAAGTGGGGCCCCTCGGAGCGGCTCCCGTTCGCGCCGCGCTTCCTCGCCGACTTCGAGCAGCGGCACTGCTACGACCGCTACTGGGACGGCGAGGACGCCGGGGGCGGCATGAACACGCGCTTCGTCTTCTGCGGCGTGGCCTTCGCCATGGTCACCCGGCACGACGACGCGCGCACCGACCTCGTCCACACCTTCCGGCGGCAGTTCTACCAGATCGGCCTCATCGCCAACTTCCACAAGGCAGCGCTGCTCAACCTCTCCAACCGCTTCTCGATCGCGGTGGAGCGCCTGCGCGTGGGCGACTACGCGAGCGTGCGCGCCTTCAAGGACAACGTGCGCGAGGCCCTCGAGCTCTTCCTGCGCTTCAACCACCGGTACTGGTTCCACGAGATCTCCAACCAGGTGCTCGCCTCCGACATCTTCGCGCGCTGGTCGCACCAGCTCGGCAGCGACGCGCTGTTCGCGGAGGTGCGCGAGGAGGCCAAGGACATCAACCAGTACCTCGACGCGGACCGGACGCGGCGCGCCGGCGACAACGCCATGCGCCTCACGGTGGTGATGGCCTGCAGCGCCGTGGGCACCGTCGCCACGGGCTTCCTCGGCATGAACCTGTACAGCCACGCGGACCTCCCCACGGCCGACAAGGCGTGGATCTTCCTCGCCGTGTTCGTGCCGGTGACGCTGCTGGGCCTCTACACCGTGATCATCTCCAAGCGCCTGGCCGTGTTCATGGAGGCGCTTTCCTCCGAGCGGCTGAACTGGAGCGAGAAGATGGTCGCCTTCCGCCAGATCTGGCGCTCGCCGCCGAAGCGGACGAAGGTGGCCAAGCGCGTGGCCGGCGGCGACGAGCCCACGCGCCGCAACGCCGGGCAGCCGCCGCGGCGCTCCCCCGGCAACACCCGCCACTGAGACCCGCGATGGCGATCCCCGACGAAGGGCGCGAGGTACTCGAGTTCTGGTTCGGCGCGCCCGGCACGCCCGGCCACGGCCAGCCACGCCCCGAGTGGTTCCGCAAGGACGCGGCCTTCGACGAGGCCATCCGCTCGCGCTTCCTCGCGCTGCACGCGAGCGCCGCGCTGGGCGAGTGCGCACGCTGGCGCGAGGCGCCTGCCTCGCTCCTCGCGCTCGTCGTCGTGCTGGACCAGTTCTCGAGGAACCTCTACCGGGGCGACGCCCGCGCATTCTCGCAGGACGCCCAGGCGCTCGCGTGCGCCGAGGAGATGCTCGCGCGCGGCTGGGACGCGCAGCTCCTGCCCGTCGAGCGCCAGTTCGCCTATCTCCCGTTCGAGCACGCGGAAGACCTCGCGATGCAGGACCGCTCCGTCGCGCTCTTCGCCTCGCTGGAGGCGTTTCCCCAGACGAAGGGGCTCACGGAGTGGGCCGAGAAGCACCGCGTGATCGTGCGGCGCTTCGGGCGCTTCCCGCACCGCAACGCGGCGCTCGGGCGCGAGTCGACGCCGGAGGAGATCGCCTTCCTGCGCGAGCCCGGCTCGAGCTTCTAGGGGGCGCCGGGCGCGGCGATCCGGTAGAGCGCGTGGCGCCGCAGCGGGCTCGCGGCATCCAGCTTCGGGTGGTCGAACTCGCCGTCGCGGCGCATGCCGATGCGCTCCATCACGGCCATCGAGCGCCGGTTCGAGAGCGCCGTGAAGGACACGATCTCCGCCAGCCCCAGCTCGCCGAAGCCGAACGCGAGGGCGGCGCGCGCGGCCTCCGTGGCGTAGCCCTTGCCCCAGGCGCTCCTCGCGAGGCGCCAGCCGACCTCCACGCACGGCGTGAAGTGCGCCTCGAAGGCGGGCGCCGAGAGCCCGGTGAAGCCGATGAAGGGCTCGCCGCCCGCGACCTCCACGGCCCAGTTGCCCCAGCCGCGCTCCTCGATCCGCGCCATGATGCGCCGGGCCATGGCGTCGCTCTCCTCGCGCGCGAGCACGGAGGGAAAGTGCTCCATCACCGCCGGGTCGGCGTTGAGCGCCGCGAACGGCGCGAGATCGGACTCGCGCCAGGGGCGAAGCCGCAGGCGCGGCGTGGAAAGGACCGGGGGCACGCCGCCATCATCGCGGCATGCCCCGCCGCCCGCAACTACCCCCGCCCGCGCTTCGCGGCGTAGTCCTCCGGCACCTTGAAGAGGTCGGCCGCCGGCTCGCCGCGGCGGATGTTCGTGAGGCGGTAGACCGTCTCGCCCTCGCGCGGGTCGGCGTGGCGCGAGTAGACGGTGACCTGCAGTTCCGGCGAGTACCACGACTCGGTCGTGATCACGATGGGGTTGCGGTTGCCGATCTCGCCGGCCGGGATGGTGCGGGTGGTCGCCTTGCCCTGCGCGCGCACGCCGTCGAAGTCCTTTTCGCCGAGCGAGGTCGTCGCGCCCTTCGCCTTGAGGAGGGCGCGGTCGAAGCCGGGCATCGGCGCCCCGTCGAGCAGCGGGAAGTGCGGCATGTGCAGCGCCGCCTCCCGGCCCTCGGGCCCGCGCACGACGTGCACGCGCACTTCCTCGCGCTTCGCGCCGCCGGCCCCCTCGCCCTCGTCGACCCGCTTCACCACGACCTTGCGGCCGCGGTCGCCGTGCCCCAGCTCCTTGCCGTCGACCGTCACGCGGCCGTTGTCGACGACGATCTCCTTGCCGGCGACCTTGAGCTCGATCTTCCCGGGGACCTCCTTGCCGTCGATCGAGACCTTGCCGTCCTCCACGCGGATCTCGCGCTCGCCGAGGCGAAGCACCTTGAGGTCCTTGCCATGCGACTGCCACGCGAACGAGGGCATGCGCACCGCCTTCCTCGTGCCCGGCAGCAGCATCACCGCCTTGCCCTCCACCGGGTCGCGCAGCTGGATGGACTTCGCCTCGCCGTTCACGACCGTCTCCTGGCGCGTGCGCCCCTCGCCGTCGCGGTAGACGCGCCCCGTGGTCTTCTTCGAGATCACGTTGCCGTCGGCGAGCGCGCGGTTGGTCTCCGTCGAGACGTCCGCGCTGTAGGGCGCGCCCTTCACGGGCTTGGCCGCGGCGAAGTGGTCGCCGAACATCGCGCCCATCGAGGCGCGCAGGTCGTCGCCCCACTGCCGCCAGGCGTCCCCCGCGGCCCGGGCCTCGGCGGCCTGGGCGAGGATGTCGTGCATCGGCGGCAGGCCGAGGTCGCGCTCGATGCGCACCACGGGCTCCTGCGCGAGGGCGGGCAGCGCCAGGGCGCAGGCGAGGGCGAGGAGTTTCGCTTTCATGGGAGTCCTTTCGGAAGGCGCTTTCAGTTGAGGATGCGCAGGGCGAGCGGCTCGCCCTCGGCGGAATAGAGCATCTCGGCGCGCACCGGCTCGCCGGCGCGCTCGGGCGCGACGGGCAGGCCCCACTGGGCCAGCACCGCGCGCGGGAACTCGGTCTCGACCACGGTCGCCTGCGGCTCGAGGGCGATGCGCTCCAGGGGCTTCAGCGCCAGGAACGGCCCGGGGTCGCCCGAGGACTCGGTGAACTCGAGTGCGGGCTCCTGCGCGGGCTGCACGGCCGGATGGCGCACGAGCCAGCCCACCACGGCCACGGTGGCCACCATCGCGAGCGGCGGCATCCACCACAGGCGCGGGCGCGCGGCGCGGCGGCGGCGGGTGGCCTGCGCGCGCAACTCGCCCACGAGGCGGGCCTCGAGCTCGTCGGGAGCGCGGGCTGCCTGCAGGGCGCCCTTGAGCTCCTCCAGCCGGTCGGTGAGCCGGGCGTCGCGCACGGCGGGGTTCGGGGTGTCGCTTCCGGTGTTCATGAGGCCTCCTTCACGCGGCCGGGGCCGGCGAGCAGCCCCATCCGCGAAAGCCGCTCGGCGAGCTGGGCGCGCGCGCGGGAAAGCCGCGAGCGCACCGTGCCGATGTCGATGCCGCAGACCTGCGCCGCCTCGGCGTAGGAAAGCTCGGAGAGCTCGCAGAGGATGAGGACATCGCGGTAGTGCGGCGCGACGGCGGCGAGCGCCGCCCGCACCTGTTCGGCGGTCTCGGCGGCGAGGAGCTTCTCGGCGGGGCAGTCCCCGTCGGCGAGATCGTGCGCCGCGAGGCTCCCGGCCGCGAAGGCTTCCGGGTCGGTCGCATCCTCGCGCTCCCGGGTGTCGCGCCGGGCGATGTTCCGCGCCACGCCGCAAAGCCACGCCGCGATGGAGCCGCGCGCCGGGTCGTACTGCTCCGGCCGGGTCATGAAGTGCAGGAACGCCTCCTGCGTCACGTCCGCGGCCTGCGCGGGCGACCCGGTGCGCAGCAGCGCGAAGCGGTACACCGCGTCCTTGTGCCGGCGGTAGAGCGCGACGAAGGCCTCCTCGTCGCCCTGCTTCATGCGGGCGAGGAGGCTCAGTTCGGGCTGCATGTTCCAGGGGGGCATGGGCGGTTTCGCATCGCGTCTCTCCCCCTATTGCCGCGAGCCGCCCGGAAAGTTCCCGGGCCGTCAGTAGCGGCGGCGCGGGCCGCCGTAGGAGTCCTTCGGGAAGAGGAACGGCGGCTCGCGGCCGACGAGGGCCTCGACGAGGGCCAGCTCCTCGTCGGTGTGATTGATGAAGGGCGCGGCCCGGATGCCGCGGCCGGCCGGCGCGTCCTTCACGATGTAGACGGGGCGGTCGTGGTGCTTGGCGGTGATGGTCTCGCGGCTCGCGGGGTCGGTCGCGGCTTCCACGTCCGTGGTGCCGTAGCAGGTACAGAAGTAGGTCCGGTCCGGCTCGGCCTCGGCGTAGAAACCCGTGCCGCGGATGCCGATCGTGGCGGCCGTCGTGCGCAGGTGGTAGCGCGAGTCCCGCGAAACCGAGAGCAGCGCGCCCGAGAGCAGGCGCAGGCCGCGCAGCAGGATCGACTCGTCCTGCCCGCCGCGCTCGATCACGATCGTGGTCGCGCCGCGCGCGAGCATGGCGTGGCCGCCGACCACGAACGCGATCTCGCCGCCCGGGGCGGTGCGCACCGTGTCGCCGGGCGCGATCCGCGTGCCGAGGTCCGCCGCGCGGTCGTTCACGAAGGCATCGCCCCCGATGCGGTAGATCGACCGCCCGGGCGGCAGCCTGCCCGGCCGCGACCCCAGCAGCCCCTGCGAGAGGGCGTCCGCGGGAAGCAGCAGCCCGAGGGCGAGGGCGCGCACCAGCAGGCGGCGGCGCGGGTCTTCGGCTTCGACGGATCGGCGCATGGTCTCTCCTCGGCGTGGCCGGGGTCAGAAGCTCATCAGGTAGACGAGCAGGAACTGGTTCACGGTGTAGCGCGGCGTGCCGCCTTCGTAGAGCCCGGCGGGCAGGTCCGCGGCGTTCGCGGGCGTGGAGCGCACGTGGCGCCACGAGAGGTCGATCGAGTCGCGGGGGCCCACGGGGAAGTTGCAGCCGATCGCGGCCGACGCCGTGCGCCCGCGCACGCGGTAGTCGACGAGGAGCGGCGCCACGAAGACGTCGTCGCCCACGCCGCCGCCCGGATAGGCGGGCTCGTCGTCGTGCTTGGCGGCCACCAGCGCGAGCGGGCTCGCGGCGAGGACCAGGTCGCCGCGGCGGTGCTCGAGCGCGAGGTAGAGGGAGCGCGAGGCCCCGAGGGCGTAGTCGGCGTGCGCGCGCAGGGCGTTGTCGCTGCCGTCGAAGACCGCCGCGTGGGTCCGGGCGCGGTTGTGCGAGACGCTCGCGAAGAGGCCGATGCGGTCGGTCGCCGCCGCCCGCACCGAGGCGCCGAGCGAATAGCGCCGGCCGTCGCGCAGGTGGGACTCGTACTCCTCCGTGCGCGCGTGGCCGAACAGCGCGATCGTGGGCGCGCCGAAGCCGGCCGACGGCCGGAACTGCAGTTCGGCCTCCACGCCGGCGGTCGCGCGGCTCAGGCCCCGGTAGGTCCGGTACTTGTCCCCGCCGAGGGACGCCGCGAGGACGGCGCGCGCGGCGCGGCCCACGAGCCACGCGTCGGAGATGCGCACGCTCGCCGTGAAGAAGTCGTCGGCGGCGCGGTACATCGCGTCGGCGGCGCGCGGCAGGTTGTCGTCGTGGCCGAAGCCCGCGTCCACCTGGATCTCCGCGGTGCGCGGCGACACCGCCGGCAGCAGGCCGCGCCAGGCCGCGGCGCCCCGCCCGTCGAGGGCCTGCGTCACCGTGAACCGCACGGCCTGGCTGTCCTCCTGCGCCGAGGCCCGCAGCAGGCTGTAGTCGAGGCCGAGGACGAGACCGTCGCGGCGCAGGAGGTCGAGGCCCAGCCCCAGCAGCCAGGCGTCGCGCCCTGCCGCCTCCGGGGTGACCGCCACGGGCGCCTCGCCGGGCTGGTCGGCGTAACCCACCAGCGCCTCGCCCCGTTGCCGCACCGCGCGGCGGAACTCGAGCCGCGCGCGCGGCACCACCTGTCCGTAGCGCGTCTCGCGGACCGTCTCGGCGCGAAGGCCCGCCGCGGCATCCAGCGCGGAGGCGCGCTGCGGGCGGAACGCGAGCGCGACCCCGGCGGGGCCCGATTCCGTGGCGGCGTCCAGCCGCTCGCGCGAGTGGTGCAGGCGCGCGTAAGGCGCGAGGAGCAGGCCGCCGGCGTCCCACTCCCAGGCGGCCGTCACGGCGCCGAAGGCGAGGCGCCCGTCGCGGTCGGCCTCCGCGTGCTCGTCGAGGAGCCCGAGGCGCCGCCGCCAGCTGAAGTCGAGGGGCCCGCCGCCGACGAGGGCGTCCAGGTGCAGGCCCGGCCCAAACGAGTAGCTCGCGTAGGCGACGCCGGAGGCGCCGCGCGCGCGGCTGTGCGTGCCGTCGGTGCCGATGTCGGTGCGATCGCGGGCGGCGCCCAGCGCGATCCCCGCGACCAGGCCGGTTCCGAAGGCCCGGTCGATGCCGACCGTCACGCCGTCGGTGGTGAAGTCGAGGAGGGAAGCAGCGCCTGCCTTGCCCCGGGCGCCCGCGCCGAGCAGCCCGGAGACCCAGAAGCCCGCCGTGGCGGCCGCGGCTGGCCCCGTGCCGCGCGGGTGCAGGGACTCGAGGCGTCCCGAGACGTTGCCGACCTGCGCGCGGGCGAACCGCCGGGCGGCATCGAGTTGCGCGGCGACGAGGCCGGCCACCGCCGGGTCCCGCGAAGGGTCGAGGCGGCCCACCACGCCGGTCACGGTGACGATGCGCTCGACGATGCAGCCGGCGCACGGGGGATCCAGCGGCACGTGCACGGTGGCCGTCTTTTCCCCGAGGCTTGTCGGGCGGAAGGCGACCTCGATCGTGCACCCTTCGCCCCCGTGCACCGGGCCGCGGGTGGCCGAGCACGTACCGCCGGTGATCGCGAAATCGGCAGCGCCCGGGCCGCTGACACGGGGCGGGCCCAGCGTCGCCATCGTCCCCGCGGGGCCGAGGACGGCCGCGACGTGGATGGCCTGCGCTTCGCCCTGCGTGCCGATGGCCTGCGCGGCGAAGGCCATCGTGAAGGTATCGGGGCCGAGGCCGTGGTGCGCGACGGCGGCGGCCGCCGGCGTGGGCCCGACGCCGATGCACTGGACGTTGCCGCCGCACTCGGCGCGGGTGGCGAGCGGGACGCACGCAGCCGATGCGGCGAGGAAGGCGAGCAGTCGACAGGCGCGTGCACTGGCCATGGAGGTCCCCCTGTCGGGACCTGGCGGGCCGGTCCCGTGCCCGGCATCACACACGGTTGCGGCCCCGGGCGCAATCCCTTGGCGGGGGGGTGTCAGGTTTCGGCGTCGGGCTGGCGCTCGGGCCGGGACTCGTCGAACGCGGGCAGCGCCAGGCAGGTCTCCACGACCGCCCGCACGAGCGGGTAGGGCTCCATGGGCACCTCGAACCGCCAGGCGTTGAACACCTGCGGCACGAGGCAGGCGTCGGCGATCGTCGGCGTGGCGCCGAGGCAGAAGGGCCCCGGGCCGGGGCGGGCGGCGAGCATCCGCTCGATGGCGCCGAGGCCCTCGGCCACCCAGTGCGCGTACCAGCGGTTGCGCGCGGCCCCGTCGAGGCTCAGCTCGCGCTCGAGGTAGTGCAGCACGCGCAGGTTGTTGAGCGGGTGGATCTCGCAGGCGACGGCGAGCGCCACCGCGCGCACCCACGCGCGCTCGCCGGGCTTCGCGGGCAGCAGCGGGGGCTTCGGGCGCGTCTCCTCCAGGTATTCGAGGATGGCGAGCGACTGCGTGAGCGCCGTGGCGCCGTCTTCCAGCACCGGCACGAGCCCGAGCGGGTGCTTCGCGAGGTGGCCCGGGAGGCGCTGCTCGCCCTTGCGCAGGTGCACGTAGCGCCGGCCCGGCTCGATGCCCTTGAGGGCGAGCGCGATGCGCACGCGGAAGGCCGCGGAGGATCGCCAGTAGTCGTGCAGGATCATGGGCGGGCGGCTCGAAGGGGAGGGTGGCCGCATCTTATACTGGGGGGGAACCCCGACACGCCGCCTGCATGGCCCGCCCGCCCACCCGCGAAGACATCGCCCGACGCCTCGCCGAGACTCCCTCGCTCGAGGAGCTGCTCACCGCCGACGACCTCGAAAAGCAGCGCGTGGCTGCGGCCGCGCGCGCCCTCACGCCGGCCGCGGTGCTGCTGCTGGTGGTGAACCACCCGCGCGAGCCCGCCGTGCTCTTCACGCAGCGCACCGCCCACCTCGCCGACCACGCCGGGCAGATCAGCTTCCCCGGCGGGCGCGCGGAGGAGGCCGACGCGGGGCCGGCGCACACCGCGCTCCGCGAGGCGCGGGAGGAAGTGGGCATCGACCCCGCCGCCATCGAGATCCTGGGCGAGCTCCCCGACTACCACACCTCGACCGGCTACCGCGTTCGGCCGGTGGTCGGGTGGGCGCAGGGGCCGATCGCCTACGCGCCCGACCCCTTCGAGGTGGCCGACGTGTTCGAGGTGCCGCTCGGCTTCCTGCTCGAGCCCGCCAATCACCGCTACGAGTGCGCCTTCTTCAAGGGGCGGCTGCGCCACTACTGGGCGATGCCGTGGCAGGGGCGCTTCATCTGGGGGGCGACCGCCGGGATGCTCGTCACCTTCCAGCGCATCGTCGGCCGGTAGGTCGGTGGGGGTGCCCGTGGACGAAAAAAAGGGCCCCTTGAAGGGGCCCCCAACTCCACGCATTCGACGGTCGAGCGCAACTCCGCCGAATCCAGCTGCCCCTCGCGGGGCGAATCCGTCCGTCACCTCAGGGGGCACTGTAGTGTCGCGAGGGTGATCCGTCCAATCGATAATTCTGGACGGGGTTATCGATGCCGTTGATGACCTGCCGGCGGGCCGGCGACGGCGAGGATCTGCTCGCGCACCCAGCGGTGCGCCGCGTCGTGGGCGGTGCGCTGGTGCCAGGCGATCGAGAGCGTGTACTGCGGCAGGGCGAGCGGCGGCTTGCGCAGGGCGAGGCCGAAGCGCGCGGCCTGCGCGCGCGAGATGCGCGCCGGCAGCAGGCCCACCAGGTCGTTCTCCGCCAGCAGCGCGAAGGCGGCGGCGAACACCGGCACGCTCACGGGCACCTGGCGCCGCGCGCCGGCCGCGGCGAGCGCGCGGTCGACCAGCTGCGCGCTCTCGTCGTGGGCCGTGACGACGATGTGCGGGAAGTCGAGCAGCCGGGCGAGCGTGAGGCGGCCGCGGGCGAGCGGGTGGCCGCGGCGCATCACGCAGACGAATTCCTCGTCCACGAGCGGCGCGTTGAAGAGGTCGCGCCCCTCGGGCGGGTCGACGGCGAGCGCGAGGTCCACCTCGCCGGCCACGAGGCGAGAGAGCGACCCGTCGGCCGGGCGCGGGTACACCTCGACGGAGATGCCGGGGGCCTCGCGCGCAAGGACCTCGTAGAGGCCCGGCAGCATGAGCAGCCCGAAATAGTCGGAGGCGCCCAGCCGCACGGTCGCCTTCGCCCGCGCCGGGTCGAACTTCTGCGGCAGGGCGAGCGCGAGCGACACCGAGGCGAGCGCCGTCTTGATCGGCCCCTGCAGGCGCTTGGCGAAGGGCGTGGGCTCCATGCGGTTGCCCACGCGCACCAGCAGCGGGTCGGTGAACACGGCGCGCAGCCGCTCCAGCGCCGCGCTCACGGCGGACTGGCTGAGGTTCAGGCGGTGGGCGGCGGCCGTGACGCTCTGCTCCTCGAGCAGGGCCTCGAGCGTCACCAGCAGGTTGAGGTCGTAGCGGCGCAGGTCCATGGCGCGATGGTAGCGTCCCGGCGGGGGGTTGACAGGAAACGAACGATCGTTTTATTCTGCGGCCACAGACCCGGAGAACCCATGTCGCCGCAAGCCCTCAAGGCCCGAAAAGGGGAAGAGACCCGCGCCCAGATCCTCGATGCCGCCGTGCAGCAGGCGAGCGAGGCCGGGTTCGAGTCGCTCACCATCGGCACCCTCGCCACGCGCACGGGGCTGTCGAAGAGCGGGCTCTTCGCCCACTTCGGCTCGCGCACGGACCTGCAGGTCGCGGCGCTCGACGAGGCGGCGCGCCGGTTCACGGAGGCGGTCTTCCTGCCCGCCTTCCAGGTGCCGCGCGGGCTGCGGCGGTTGCGCGCCCTGTTCGAGAACTGGATCACCTGGCCGGAGCACGCCCAGCTGCGCGGCGGCTGCCCCATCCACGCCGCGTCCGCGGAGTACGACGACCAGCCCGGGCCCATGCGCGACGCGGTGGTCGACCGGCAGCGCCTCGTCGCGCGCGAGCTCGCCAAGGCCGTGCAGATGGCCGTCGACAGCGGCGAGCTGCGCGGCGACACCGACGCGAGCCAGTTCGTGTTCGAGATGTTCGGCGTCATCCTCGCCTACTACCACACGCAGCGCGTGCTCGGCGATTCGGGCGCGCTCACGCGCGCGCGCGCCGGCTTCGAGCGGCTCGTGGAGGCGCACCGCGCCCCCCCGCCCGCGCCTTCCCCCGCATCCCGCCCCGCGGCCCGCGGCCGCTGACCCCCCGGAGGTTTCCCATGCCCGCCTTCGCTTCGCCCATGAATAGCACGATCGTTCGTTCCATGAAGATGCTCTCGACGCGCGCCCGGCTGCAGGTCGGTGCCATCGTCGCGCCCGAGCGCGCCGTCTCGGAGGCGGTGCGGCTCTTCCTCACTCCCCCGCGCCGGCCGGCGCGCCCGCGCGACCGCGACTTCCTCGCCGGCGGCGCGGGTTTCGTCGTGCCCTTCGGCCTCGCGCGGCTGTCCGCGTGGCGATTCGGCGACGAGCGGCGCCCGGCGGTGATCCTGAGCCACGGCTGGGGCGGGCGCGGCGCGCAGTTCCACGCCTTCGTGCCGGCGCTGGTCGAGGCGGGCTTCCAGGCGGTCGTCTTCGACCACGCCGGCCACGGCTTCTCCGAGGGCGGCCAGTCCTCGCTCATCGACTTCGCGCGCGGCCTCGCGGCCGTCGCCGAGGCGCTGGAGTCCCGAGGCATCGTGGTGGCGGGCGTCGTGGGCCACTCGCTGGGGGCGGCGGCCATCGCACCTTTCCTGCGCCAAGGGGGGCGCCGCGCGCGCAGCGTCCTCGTGGCGCCGCCGGCCTCGCTCGTGGGCTACTCCGCGTGGTTCGCGAGGAAGCTCGGGCTGGGCGAGGCCTTCCGCGCGCGGCTGCAGTCGAGCATCGAGCGCCGCTACGGCGTGCGCTGGGACGAGCTGGAGCTGCCTCGCGCCGTGGAGGCGCTCGACTCGCCGGCCCTCGTGATCCACGACGAGGACGACCGCGACGTGCGGCTCGCCGCGGGGCTCGCCGTGGCGCGGGCCTGGCCCGGCGCGCGCTTCGTGCGCACCGCGGGCCTCGGGCACAACGCGATCCTCCGCGACGCTTCCGTCGTGCGAGACGCCGTCGACTTCCTGCGCGACGAGGTCACGTTCGCGCCGCCGCCGCCGCGCGACGGCCTGCCCGCGTTCGCGAGCCCCGCCCCGATCCTCTAGAACCCGACCCGGAGAACGACCATGAGAGAAGATCATCACGAAGTGCCCGCCACCCTCGGCCTCGCGCTCGCGCTGTGGGCCGCCGCCGCCGCCGCCGGCGCGCAGGCCGGGGTCTTCGCGCGACTGCACCCGCAGGCCTATGCCGCGCTGGCCGCCTTCGCCGCCACCTTCGCCATCGGCGTGGTCCTGCTCGACGCGCGCGTGCGCGGCTGGCTGCAGGCCCGCGGCCCGCGCATCGGCGCCGCGCTCCTCGCGGGCCTTTCCATCCTCGGGCTGGCAGCCGGCATCGCCCTCGACCAGGAGGGCCGCGTGGATTTCGCCGCGGGCCCTTGGGCGATGGTGATCCTCTTCGTCCTGCCGCTCACCGCGGCCGCGGCGGCGGTGACGCTATCGGCGGCGCTGCGGCCCGGCGGGGTCGCCAGGCGCGGGCAGGTGCCGGTGGTGGGGGGGTGAATGATCACGGAGGGCACGGAGAACTTCGATGGCCGGATGCCTCTCGGACGGCTTGACGATCCAGGCACTTGAATTTCTCGGTGCCCTCCGTGATGAACTCCGCGCCTCCTACCTCACCGGCGTTTCCACGACCTGCCGCGCGCCGGGGCGGGCGCCGAGGTCGGCGTACCACCGCTCGAGCTGCGGGCGCGGCTCGCGCGCGAGCGGCAGGTGAAGCCAGCGGTGCGCCGCGCACCCCAGCACGATGTCGGCGGGGGAAAAGGCGTCGCCGGCGACGAACTCGCGCCCCGCGAGGTGCGCGTCCAGGATCGCCGCCGCCTTTTCCGAAGCCGCCCGGGAGGCCTCGATCACCGCCGGGTCGCGCTTGTCCGCCGGAATGCGCACGGTCTGCCAGAAGGCGTCGCGCATGGCCGGCGTGAACGTGGTCGACTGCCACTCCATCCAGCGGTCGACGTCGGCGCGCCGGCGCGCGTCATCGGGCCAGAGCGTGCCCGCGCCGTGCTTTGCCGCGAGGTAGCGCACGATCGCGTTGGACTCCCACAGCACGAAGCCGTCGTCCTCGATCACGGGAACGAGTCCGTTGGGGTTCATCCGCCGGTATTCCGGCGTGTCGACGACGCCGTGGGCGCCGCCGGCTTCCCGGCGGTCGCAGGCGAGCCCCAGCTCGTCGGCCGTCCAGACGACCTTCTGGACGTTGACCGAGGTGAGCCTTCCCCAGAGGCGCAGCACGCCGCCGCTCAGGCGACGAGGGGGGCGGCGAGCGCGGCCGTGGCGTCGCCCGCGCGGCCCTTCACGGCGATGATGTCGCGCACCATCTCCAGCGCCGACTTGTCGCACGGCGGCAGGTCCACGGTGGTGGTGCCGAGAGGCGTGCTGCGGCCGCCCCACCGGATCACGTGCGCGCAGTAGGTGAGGCCGCCGCCGAAGGCGGGGGTGAGGATCGTCGCGCCGGGCTTCACGCGGCCCTCCTCGATCGCGTCGACGAGGGCGACGGGCACGGTGGCCGCCGACATGTTGCCGTAGCGCGAAACCGTGACGAACACCTTGGCGGGATCGGCCCCGATGCGCTTGCCCACGAAGTCGATGATGCGCTGGTTGGCCTGGTGGGGCACCACGAGATCGATGTCGCCGATGGCGAGCCCCGCGCGCCCGAGCGCGGCCTGGGAAGCCTCCGTCATGCCGTGCACGGCGCGCTTGAAGATCTCCTGCCCGTCGAAGTCCCAGCCCGTGACCCCCACGGGGATGCCGCGGTTGGCGTAGGCCGCGCCCATGCCGCGCACGCGCAGGATGTGGCGCGCGTCGGCGTAGCAGCCGAGCTTCTCGGAGAGCAGGCCGGTGCGCTCCTCGGTCGCCTGCAGGACGACGGCGGCCGCACCGTCGCCGAAGAGCACCGCCACGTTGCGGTTGCCCCAGTCCATGAAGGGCGAGATCACCTCCACGCCGATCACCACCGCGTTCCTCACGACGCCGGTGCGGATCATGGCGTTGGCCGAGGAGAGCCCGTAGAGGAAGCTCGTGCAGGCCGTGTTCACGTCCATGGCCGCCGCGTTGGCCGCGCCCAGCAGCGCCTGGACGCCGGAGGCACTGTTGGGCACCTGCTCGTCGTAGGAGCAGCTCCCGAGGACGATGAGGTCGACGTCCTTCGCTTCCAGCCCCGCGCAGGCCAGCGCGCGCGCCGCGGCGACGTGGGCGAGCCCGGTCGTCGGCACGTGCGAGATGCGCCGCTCGCGGATCCCCGTGCGCGAGGTGATCCACTCGTCGTCGGTCTCGATGAAGGTCGCGAGGTCGGCGTTGGTGAGGACCGAGGGCGGCATGCACTTGCCCCAGCCCGTGATGGCGGCGTAGGTCATTTTTATGTCTTCCGGGAGAGCGGTGTGGAGAGAGTTTGCCCGAGTCCGCGGGTGTGCGCAGGCGGCTAGAGCTTGTGGGAGCCGACGAGGAGCCGGTCGTAGACGGCGTACTCCTCGTCGACGGCGGCGCCGCCTTCGCGCGGCGTGCGCTTCACGGTGATCCAGACCTCCGGGGCGAGCGTCTCGCAGACTTCCGCCGTGTGGCGGACCTCGTCGCCCGCCACGCGCCGGGCCACTTCCCAGGAGGGCGCGCCCCAGCCCTTCACGAGGAACCAGGCCAGCGCGTCGGCGTGGGCGTCCAGGTCGGCCTCGCTCACCTCGACCACCTCCGCGAGCGAGCAGCGCGCGCGGCTCTCGAGGGCGAGGAAGGACGACTCGCAGTGGCAGCGCGGCTCGCACTTCGGGGCGTTCGCGAAATCGCAGACCGCGTAGCCGCCGGACACGACCCAGTCGCCGTCGCGGGCGGCGCCGTGGGCCTTGAAGAGGTGCTCGTCGGAGTCGTCGAGGCGGACCGCGCGGAGGAATTTAGGCATGGTGCGTGCTTCTGGGGAGCGCCCGAGTCGCTATCATAGCAGCCGGCCCCGTGCCCTGTTGCCCAGAGGAGACAAATGTCCATAGCCAAGACCGCCATCGTCACCGGCGCCAACCGCGGCCTCGGCCTCGAGATCGCCCGCCAGCTCGTCCGCGAGGGCGTGCGCGTCGTGATGGGATCGCGCGACCCCGTGAAGGGCGAGCGCGCCTGCGCCGGCCTCAAGGCCGGGGAGCTCGCGGTGAGCCACGCGCTCGACGTGAGCGACACGCGCAGCGTGCGGCGCTTCGTCGCCTTCGTCGAGAAGAACTTCGGCCCGCCGGCGATCCTCGTGAACAACGCCGGCGCCTATCCCGAGCCGCGGGAGGCGCGGGTCACGGACACCAAGACCAGCGTGTGGCGCGAGACCTTCGAGACCAACCTGTTCGGCGCCGTGCGCATGTGCCGCGAGGTGGTGCCGCTCATGCAGCGCGTGGCCTACGGGCGCGTCGTGAACATGTCCTCCGGGCTGGGGCAGCTCTCGAAGATGGGCGAGGGCAGCCCCGCCTACCGCGTCTCCAAGGCCGCGCTCAACGCGCTCACGGTGACGCTCGCCGCCGAGGTGAAGGGGCAGGGCATCCTCGTGAACGCCATGAGCCCCGGCTGGGTGCGCACCGACATGGGGGGCGAGGAGGCGCCGCGCGGCGTCGACGAAGGCGCCGACACCGCCGTGTGGCTCGCGCTCCTGCCCTCGAGCGGCCCCACCGGGCAGTTCTTCCGCGACCGCAAGCCCATCCCCTGGTGAGACGCCTCCTCGCGCGCGCGCTCATCGCGACGCTCGTCGCGCTGCTCGCGGCCGCGTGCTCCTCGGTCACGCGGGTCGCCTACGACAACGCGCCCTTCGCGGCCGCGTGGATGGTCGACGACTGGTTCGACCTGCACGACGGGCAGCGCGACTGGGTCAAGGAGCGCCTCGCGCGGCTGCACGGGTGGCACCGGGCGAGCGAGATGCCGGCCTACGAGCGGCTCCTCGCGGAGACCGCGGCGCGGGCCGCCCGCGGCCTCTCGGCGGACGACGCCCGCCAGGTACACCGCGAGATGCGCGCGCTGTGGCTGCGGCTCGTGCGCCGGGCCATCCCCGACATGGCCGACTTCCTCCTGCAGCTCCACCCCGAGCAGGTCGTCTTCCTCGCGCGCAAGTTCGACGAGGACAACGAGCGGACGGTGCGCGAGAGCGTGCGCGGCACGCCGCAGGATCGCCTGGAGCGGCGCCAGAAGCGCTACCTCGAGCGCATCGAGGACTGGACGGGGCGGCTCGCGCCCGCGCAGCGCGACGTGGTGCGCGCGCGCGTGGCCGCGATGGGCGACCTCACCGACGAGTGGCTGGGCGACCGGCGCTTCCGCCAGTCCGAGACGATCGCCCTGCTGCGGTCGAAGCCCACGCGGGCGCAGCTGGAGGCCGGGCTCACGCGCCTGCTGGTGGACTCAGGCTCGTGGCGGCGGCCGGAGTACGTCGCGAAGATGAAGGCGCGCGACGAGCAGGTCTTCGCGATGGTCGCGGACCTCGACGCGACCCTCACCGCGGAGCAGCGCGGGAAGCTCCACCGGCGGCTGGCGGGCTACGCGGCCGACGCGGCCTACCTCGCTGTCGCGAACTAGGGGGGCGGTATGGCGAGGGAACTGCAGGTAAAGGCGAGGGAACCGCAGATGAACGCAGATGAACGCAGATGGTTCCGGGCAGTGCAGGCGCCGTCACTCGAGGGCCGATTCCCCGCAGTTCCGCGGCGGCCATGATGTTTCGAGTCTCATCTGCGTTCATCTGCGTTCATCTGCGGTTCCCTCGCCTTCTCCTGCGGTTCCCGACCTCGCCTACGCGCCGCGGAGGAAGAGCAGGTAGCTGTTGAGCACGTAGACGGCGAGGAGGAAAACGCTCGCCCACCCGATCGTGCCGAGCACGCGCGACTTCGGCCGGTACACGAACCCCGCCATCACCGCGCCCGTCATCACGATCGCCGAGAGGGCGCTGGCCGCGTGCACGGGCGAGACGTGGGCGAGGATCGGCCCGGGAAGGTAGAAGAGGTCGTCGATGGCGATGACCAGGAGATCGAAGAGGTTGCTGCCGAGGAGGTTCGCGATCGCCATGTCGAGCGCGCCGATGCGCAGCGCCGAGATCGTGACGACGAGTTCCGGCAGCGAGGTGATGAAGGACACGAAGACGGTGCCGACGAACGACGTGTTCCAGCCGTAGGCCTGCGCCAGCGCCTGTCCCACGAAGGGCAGGGCCGTGCCGGCCACGAGCACCGCGCCGGCCGCGGCGGCGTAGCGGTTCACGGCGCGCGAGAGCGGGACGTCGGCGTAGGCCTGGGCGAGCTCGCCCTCGGCCTTCTCCAGCTCGCGCCGCTCGTAGTTGAAGACGATGCGCATGGCGATCGCGTAGAAGGCGATGATCACCGGCGTGTAGAGGCCGACGTGGCCGATGGACCAGGCGCCCGGGCCCGTGCCGAGCAGCAGGTTGAAGGCCACGAAGGCGAGCAGCATCACCCCGAAGGAAGCGGAAAGGAGGTGACCGATGCCGGCGCGGTCGAAGAGCGACTCGTCGCGGTGCAGCCAGTCCAGGACGGACAGGATCGCGAGGTTGAACACGCAGGCGCCCAGGGCGTTGCCGACGGCGATGTTCGGAGCGCCGGCGATCGCCACGGCGCTCACGCCCGTGAAGAGCTCCGGCAGCGAGGTCACCGTGGCGAGCAGCACGACGCCGACCCAGGTCGCCCCCAGCCCCGTCTTCTCCGCGATCACGTGGCCGTAGCGCGTGAGCCAGATCCCGCCGAAGAGGATGACGAGCGCGCACGCGGCGAACGCGAGCCACACCAGCCAGACCGAAGCCGTCGACATGGGTACCTCCGGTGCCTGCGCTTCCCATTGTCGGCGCGTGGGTGCCGGGGGAGATGATCCCGGTCAACGCCGGCGCCGGGGCTCAGCGCGGCAGGCGCTCCCGCAGCGCGTCCATCGCCGCGACGAGCCGCGAGCGGATGCCCGGCTCGAAGGCGGAGTGGCCGGCGTCGGCGACCACGTGGTACTCGGCCTCGGGCCACGCGCGGTGCAGGTCGTCGGCCGTGGCGGGCGGGCAAACGGCGTCGTAGCGCCCCTGCACGATGACGCCGGGGATGTGGCGGATGCGGCCGACGCCCGCGAGGAGGAAGTCCTCCGGCAGGAAGAGGCGGTTCACGAAGTAGTGCGCCTCGATGCGCGCGAGGCCGAGCGCCACGCGGTCGGAGGCGAAGTCGGCCACGAGCGCCGGGTTGGGCGCGAGCGTGGAGCACGAGCCTTCGTAGACGCTCCAGCGGCGCGCGGCCGGCAGGTGCACGGCGGGGTCCGGGTCGACGAGACGCCGGTGGTAGGCGCCGAGCAGGTCGCCGCGCTCGGCCTCGGGGATGTAGTGCGCGAAGTCTCGCCACGCCTCCGGGAAGAAGTGGCGGATGCCGTGCAGGAACCAGTCGATCTCCACGGGGCGGCCGAGGAAGATGCCGCGCAGCACGAGCGCGAGGCAGCGCGCCGGGTGGTGCTCCGCGTAGGCGAGCGCGAGCGTGGAGCCCCACGAGCCGCCGAAGACGACCCAGCGCTCGACGCCGAGGTGCTCGCGAAGCCGCTCGATGTCGGCCACCAGGTGCCCGGTGGTGTTGGCCTCGAGGCTGCCCAGCGGCGTGGAGCGCCCGGCACCGCGCTGGTCGAACACGACGATGCGGTAGTGCGCCGGGTCGAAGAACTGGCGGTGCACCGGGCTCGCGCCGGCGCCCGGGCCGCCGTGCAGGAACACCACCGGCACGCCCGCGGGGTTGCCGCTCTCCTCCCAGTAGAGGCGGTGGCCATCGCCCACGTCGAGGTGGCCGCCGCGGCGGGCGTCGAGGGCGGGGTAAAGGGGGACGGGCTCGCCAAGGCGGCGCTGGGCTTCCGGGGGCATCGATCCACTTTACCAGAGGCCGGCGGGCGCCCCGGCGATCTTGCCCCGCATCAAGATTTTCGCCGAAGGAAAACCGCTACACTACGCCGCATTGCAGCATCGACGGAGGTCGCCGCAGTGCTCTACCAGCTCTACGATTGGCAGCGGACGGCGCTGGAGCCGTGGCGCCTGCTGGCGAGGATGGCCAACGAGTTCTACGGCCACCCGGCGAGCCCGGCTTCGTACCTCCCCGGCGCCCGCCGCGCCGCGGCCGCCTTCGACCTCATGGGCCGCCTCACGCAGCACTACGGGCGCCCCGCCTTCGGGATCGACCGCGTCGAGGTCGCCGGGCGCGAGTGCGCCGTGCGGGAGGTGGTCGAGCTCGAGAAGCCCTTCTGCCGCCTGCTGCACTTCGTTCGCGACGGCGCCCCCGCGCAGCCGAAGGTGGTCGTGTTCGCGCCGCTCTCCGGGCACTTCGCCACGCTCCTGCGCGACACGGTCAACTCGCTCCTCGCCGACCACGACGTGTGGATCACGGACTGGGTCGATGCGAAGGAGGTGCCGCTTGCCGCCGGCCCCTTCCATTTCGACGACTACGTGGACTACGCGCGCGAGTTCCTGCGCTTCGCCGGGCCCCAGGCGCACGCGATCTCCGTGTGCCAGCCGACCGTGCCGGTGCTCGCGGCGGTGTCCCTGATGGCCGCCGCCGGGGAGGCCACGCCGCGCTCCCTCACGATGATGGGCGGCCCCATCGACACGCGCTCCAGCCCCACTGCGGTGAACGACTTCGCGGCGTACCGCCCGATGTCCTGGTTCGAGTCGAAGGTCATCCAGCGCGTGCCCATGCGCCACCCCGGCTTCAACCGGCGCGTCTACCCCGGGTTCCTGCAGTTCGCGGGCTTCGTGGCCATGAACCCCGACCGGCACTTCGAGTCGCACGTGCAGTACTACCGGCACCTCGTGCAGGGCGACGGCGAGAGCGCCGATTCCCACCGCCGCTTCTACGACGAGTACAACGCCGTGATGGACCTCCCGGCGGAGTACTACCTGGAGACGGTCGAGCGCGTCTTCCACAAGCACCTGCTGCCGCGCGGGCTCCTGCGGGTGCGCGGCGAGCGCGTGCGTCCGGACGCCATCCGGCAGTCCGCCCTCTTCACGATCGAGGGCGAGCTGGACGACATCTCCGGGCCCGGCCAGACGAAGGCGGCCCACGCGCTCTGCAAGGGCATCCCGGCGAAGCGCAAGGCCCACTACGAGGCGCCCGGCGTCGGGCACTACGGGATCTTCTCCGGGCGCAAGTACCGCGAGACGATCTACCCGCGCATCCGCGACTTCATCGCGAGCCACGACCGATGACCCGGCCCGTCACCCCGCAGGACATGTTCGACCTCTGGCAGAAGATGGTGAACCCGGGGGCCTACCCGCTGCAGAGCCTCATGTTCCCGGTGATGGACGCGAAGGAGCTCGAGAGGAAGATCCACGAGCTGGAGGTGGTCGAGCACTGGCTCAAGGCCAACCTCAACATGCTGCAGCTTTCCATCAAGAGCCTGGAGTACCAGCGCCAGGTGGTGCAGGGCGGCGAGAGGATCCGCGCCGCGATGGACGAGGGCGCCCACCCCGCGGCCAACCCCGGGGAGGAGATCCCGAACCCGGCGCTGTGGGCGTGGAACATGATGGCGCAGGCCGGCACGGATGCGGCCGAGGCCATGGGGCGCGCCGTCGAGGCGGCCCAGGGCGCGGTTCCCGAGGCGGCGAAGCCTCGCGCGAAGGCCCGCAGGAAAAAGTAGGCAGGGAGGGGAAAGGTCCCGGTGATGTTCAATCGGGGACTGTCCCCGATTCTGGGGACTGTCCCCGATTGAACATCACCGGGACCTTTCCATCGTGCCTATGGTTGCCTGTTGGGACAGCCCACGCAGGAGATCTTGTCGCCGCCGTGGATGTGCGCCTGCGGGCCGCCGCAGGAGCCGCGCAGGCACCGGCCGGTCATGCGCGAACCCGCGGCCATGCCGCCGACGGCGATCGCGATCAGCACGAGGGTCACGAGGAAGACGGCGACGAGGGTGGTGGCGTCCATGGCGGTCAGGCTTTCGCGCGCTCGGCGCCCAGCTTCCCGAAGGCGGGCGTCTGGCGGTCGGCGAGGCGGCCGCCGGGGCCGCGCTCGATGAAGCAGGCGGCGATATCCCTTTCGACCGCGAAGGCATGGCCGCGTTCCGCGCCCATCACGAAGAGCGCGGTGGCCATCGCATCCGCCCAGCCGCAGTCCTTCGCCACCACCGACACGGAGGCGAGGCTGCCGCGCACGGGCTCGCGCGTGGCGGGGTCGATCTCGTGGCTGTAGCGCCGGCCGCCTTCCTCGAAGAAGATGCGATAGTCGCCCGAGGTCGCCATCGCGAGGCCGTCGAGCGGCACGACGAGGTACGCCTGCTGCGGCACCGCGTCCGGGCGCTCGATGCCGATGCGCCAGGGCTTGCCGTCGGCGTTGCGGCCGCGGGTGCGCACCTCGCCCCCGGCCTCCACCATGTAGTCCGCCGCGCCCAGCGCCTCGAGCGCGCGCGCGGCGAGGTCCACGCCGTAGCCCTTGGCGATGCCGGAAAGATCCGCGCGCACGCCTTCGCGGGCCTTCGCGAGCGTGCCCGCGTCGCGGTCGATGGCGATGGCGCGCCAGTCGATGCGGGAAGCCAGCCCGGCGAGCTCCGCGGCCGGCGGCACGCGCTTGGCTTTCGAGGGCCCGAAGCCCCAGGCGTCCACGGCGGGCGCGACCGTCGCGTCGAAGGCGCCGCCCGTGGCCTCGCTCACCGCGCGGGCCAGGGCGAAGACCTCCAGCGTCTCGCGGGATACGGCGACGGGCACGCCGGCGGCCGCGGCGTTGAAGCGGGCCAGCTCCGAGGAATCGAGGTAGGTCGACATGCGCGCGACCACGCCGTCCAGCGCATCGGACACCGCGGTGGCGGCCCTTCCGGCGAGCGATTCGGCCAGCGGACCGGCCAGCTTGGCGTTCCACACGGTGCCCATGGCCGGGCCCTGGAAGGCCGCGAGGGGACGCCCGGCGAGGCCGGGCGCCTTGCCGCAGCCGGCGAGGAGGGCGCTCGCGCCCAGCGCCTGGACCAGGGTGCGGCGACGGGGGGAAAGAAGGGTGTCCATGGTGTCCATCCTAGCGAATTCTCAGGTTCCGGGCCCGCCGGCGAGGCGCACGGCCGCTTCGAGCCGGCCCTCCCCGTGGCGGATGAGCTGGTAGGCGAGGTCGCGGATCGAGACCAGGCCGTGGATGCGCGGCCCGTCGAGCACGAGCAGGTGGCGGTGGCGGTGCACGTACATGAGGGCGAGCGCGGCCTCCAGCGTGGTGCCGGGCGTGACGAAGCGCACTTCCCGGGTCATCACCAGCGACAGCGGCGTCTTCCTCGGGTCCAGCCCCGCGCGCACGACGCGGTTGAGGAGGTCGCGCTCGGTGAAGATGCCGCCCACGAGCTGGTCCTCGGTGCTCACGACGACGGCGCCGATTTCCTTGTCGGCCATGAGCTCGACCGCCTCCTCGACCATGGACGAGGCGGGCACGGAGTAGAGCTGGTCCATGCCGCGGTCCTTCAGGGCCTCCATCACGCTCGCTACGGTCATCGCCCTTCTCCTCGCCGCCGCTAGTTGCCGAAGTCGTCGAGCATGATGTTCTCACGCTCCACGCCGAGGTCCAGCAGCATGTTGATCACGGCCTTCGTCATGGGGCCCGGCCCGCACATGTAGTACTCGATGTCCTCGGGGGCGGGGTGGTCCTTCAGGTACCGCTCCAGCAGCACCTGGTGGATGAACCCGGTGTAGCCCTTCCAGTCGTCCTCGGGCAGGGGCTCGGAGAGCGCGAGGTGCCAGGCGAAGTTCGGGTTGGCCTTCGCGATCGCGTCGAACTCGTCCTGGTAGAAGGCCTCCTTGAGGCTCCTCGCGCCGTACCAGTAGGTCGCCTTGCGCTTCGTGTGCAGGCGGTGGAACTGGTCGAAGATGTGGGAGCGCATCGGCGCCATGCCCGCGCCGCCGCCGATAAAGCACATCTCGGCCTGCGTCTCGCGCGCGAAGAACTCGCCGAAGGGGCCGGAGACCGTGACCTCGTCGCCTTCCTTCAGGTTGAACACCCACGAGCTCATGATCCCGGGCGGGATGTCCTCCTTGTAGCCCGGCGGGAAGGCGATGCGGATGGTGAAGAGGAGGATGCCCTTCTCCATCGGGTAGTTGGCCATCGAGTAGGCGCGCGTGACGGTCTCGGCGCAGCCCGACCGGAAACGCCAGAGGTCGAACTTGTCCCAGTCGGCGCGGAAGGTCTCGTCGATCGCGAAGTCGCGGAACGAGAGCTGGTGCGGCGGGCACTCGATCTGCACGTAGCCGCCGGCCCGGAACGGCACCTCCTCGCCCTCGGGGAGCGCGAGCTTCAGCTCCTTGATGAAGGTCGCGACGTTCCGGTTGGAGATCACGCGGCACTTCCACTTGCGCACGCTGAAGACCTCGGGGGCGATCTCGATCCTCATGTCGCCCTTCACCTTCACCTGGCAGGCGAGGCGGCAGCCGCGCCTGGCCTCGCCGCGCGAGATGTAGCCCGTCTCGGTGGGCAGGAGGTCCCCGCCGCCTTCCTTCACCACCACCTCGCACACGCCGCAGGCGCCCTTGCCGCCGCAGGCCGAGGGGATGAAGATCTGGCTCTCGGCGAGCTTGGCGAGCAGCGTCCCGCCGGCGGGCACGCGAAGCGCCTTGTCCGGGTCCTCGTTGATGGTGATGGTGACGTCGCCCGTGGCCACGAGCTTCGAGCGCGCGGCCATGAGCAGCGCGATGAGCGCGAGGATCACCGCGGTGAACATGGCCACGCCGAGGACGATCTCTGTCATGGCGGCGGCCCTAGAGCTGGATCCCGGAGAACATCATGAAGGCGATGGAGATGAGGCCCGCCGTCACGAAGGTGAGCCCGAGCCCGCGCAGCCCGGCGGGCGGGTTCGAGTAGGAGAGCTTCTCGCGCACCGCCGCCATCGCGACGATGGCCACGAGGAAGCCCGTGCCCGAGCCCAGGCCGAAGACCGCGCTCTCGGCGAAGGTGTAGTCGCGCTCCTGCATGAAGAGCGAGCCGCCGAGGATCACGCAGTTCACCGCGATGAGAGGCAGGAACACGCCGAGCGTGGTGTAGAGGGCCGGGGCGAACTTCTCGACCGTCATCTCCACCACCTGCACGGCCGCGGCGATCGTGCCGATGAAGAGGATGAAGGAGAGGAACGTGAGGTCGGCCCCGGCGAGCGCCGGCGTGGCCCAGGCGAGCGCGCCCTCCCTGAGCAGCCCGTTCAGGATGAGGTTGTTGAGCGGCACCGTGAGCGCCTGCACGAACACCACGGCGATGCCCAGGCCGAAGGCGGTCTCGACCTTCTTCGAGCAGGCGAGGAACGAGCACATCCCGAGGAAGAAGGCGAGCGCCATGTTCTCGAGGAAGATCGAGCGGATGGCGATGTTGAGGTAGTGCTCCATGGATCGTTCTCTAGATGACGGCTCGTTCCTCGACCACGCTCAGTCCTTTTCCTGCAGCTCGGGCTTCACGGTGCGAAGCAGCCAGATGAGCCCGGCGATGATGAGCAGCCCCGAGGGCGCGAGCAGCATGAGCCCGTTGGGCACGTACCAGCCGCCGTTCTTCGCCAGCGGCAGCACCACGAACCCGAACACCTTGCCGGCGCCGAGAAGCTCGCGCACCAGGGCCACGAGGAAAAGCACCAGCGCGTAGCCCAGGCCGTTGCCCAGCCCGTCCATGAGGGAGGCGAGCGGCGGGTTCTGCATGGCGTAGCCCTCCGCGCGGCCCATCACGATGCAGTTGGTGATGATGAGGCCCACGAAGACGGAGAGCTCCAGCGACAGCTCGTAGAGCGTGGCCTTGAGGACCTGGTCGAACACGATCACCAGCGAGGCGATGATCGACAGCTGCACGATGATGCGGATGGAGCCGGGCGTGTGGTTGCGCACCAGGCTCACGGCGAGGTTGGCGAGCATGGTGACGAGGATCACGCCCGCGCCCATGACGAGCGCCTTGTCGATGCGCGTGGTCACCGCGAGCGCCGAGCAGATGCCCAGCACCTGCACCCCGATGGGGTTGTTGGTGAGGATCGGGTCGAGGAGCGCGGCGCGCTCGCGCTTGCCGAAGGCGGAAGGGGTGACCGCGCTCACAGGACCTCCTTCTTCTCGCGGAACCGGGTGAGGAAGCGGCCGTAGCCGCTCTCCGAGAGCCAGAACCGCATGAGCCGCGTGACGGCGTTGCTGGTGATCGTGGCCCCCGAGAGCCCGTCGACGCTCAGCGGGTCGGTCTCCGGGGCGCCCGCCTGGCCCTTGACGACGGTGATGCGCGCGTTGCCGCGGTCGTCGTAGCCCTTGCGGCCCTTCCACATGGCCTGCCAGGCGGGGTTGCCGATCTCGCCGCCCAGGCCCGGGGTCTCGCGGTGGTCGTAGTAGGTGATGCCGCGCACCGTCACCGCGTCCTTGTCCAGCGCGAGAAAGCCGTAGATGGTGCCCCACATCCCCAGGCCCTCGACCGAGATCACGACCTGGTCGACCTCGCCGCCCTTCTTCACGAAGTAGACGATGCCGCGGTTGGCGATGCGCTTGATGCCGGCGTCGTTGGCGGGCGCCTCGCGGCTCGCTGCCGGGTCGGCGCGGGCGGCGCGCTGGTCGTAGTCGCGGGCGTTGGCGCCGTCAGCGGGGAGGAGCTGGCCCGTGGCGAAGTCGACGAGGCGCACGGTGATGTCGGACTGGAACACGCGCTCGACGTCGGCGAGGCTCACGTCCTGGCCCGGCCTCACGAGGCCCGCGGCCACGAGCACGTTCTTCTCCATGTAGAGCCGCGCGTTGGCCTTCTGCATGGGCGCGAGCGACACGGCCGCCACCGAGACCAGCGCCGCGCACACCACGCACATCACCGCGGCGAAGATGAAGGTGTAGCGCGGGGAGTCAAGCCTGGACACGGCGCTTCCTCCGCTGGATGTTGCCGCGCACCAGCCCGTAGTCGATGAGCGGCGACATCACGTTCATGAAGAGGATGACCAGGAAAACGCTCTCCGGGTAGGCGGGGTTCAGCACGCGGATGGTGACGATGAGCGCGCCGATGCCGATGCCGTAGATCCACCGGCCCTTGTCCGTGAAGGGCGCCGTGACCGGGTCGGTGGCCATGAACGCCGTGCCGAAGGCCCAGCCGCCCAGCACCATGTGCCACCAGAAGGGCATCGCGAACCAGTGGTTGGTCCTCGAGCCGATGGCGTTGAAGAGGAGCGCCATGGCGATGGTGCCGATGGCCACCCCCGCCATGATCCGCCATGAGCCGACCTTGGTGACGATGAGGATCGCGGCGCCGATGAGGCAGGCGAGCGCGGAAGTCTCCCCCATCGACCCGGGCTCGAAGCCGAGGAAGGCGGTCGCCCACGACATGTCGGCGGCCGCGTCGTTGAAGGGTTCGGTGAAGCTGCGCATCTTGGCGAGGAGCGTCGCGCCGGAGAAGCCGTCCACGGCGTTCACGCCGTACATCGCCACCCACACCGTGTCGCCGGAGATGTCGGCGGGGTAGGCGAAGAACATGAAGGCGCGGCCGGCGAGGGCCGGGTTGAGGAAGTTCATGCCCGTGCCGCCGAAGACTTCCTTGGCCACGACCACGCCGAAGGTGATGCCCAGCGCCGCCTGCCACAGGGGCGCGGTCGCCGGCAGCGTGAGCGGGAAGATCATGCTGGTGACGAGGAAGCCCTCGTTGATCTCGTGGCGGCGCACCACGGCGAAGAGCACCTCCCAGAAGCCGCCCACGGCGAGCGTCACCGCGTAGAGCGGCAGGAAGTAGAGCGAGCCGTGGAAGAGGCACTGCGCGAGGCTCCTCGCGTCGTAGCCAAAGCCCAGCCAGCGCATGATGTCGTGGCGCCAGCCGGCGAGCGTGGCGAGCTTGAGCGGGTCGAGCGCGAGGTTCGCCTGCAGCCCGGTGTTGTACATCGCCATGAAGACGCAGGGCAGCATCGCGATCACGACGATCGTCATCATGCGCTTCAGGTCGATCGCGTCGCGCACGTGCGAGGCGCCGCGCGTGACCGACGGCGGCGTCATGAGGAAGGTGTCGGTCGCCTCGAAGAGGGCGTGGAAGCGCGCGAGCTTCCCGCCGGGCTCGAAGTGGGGCGCGGCGCGGGCGAGCAGGGTCTCGAGCGCCTTCACCCTAGGCCTCCTTCTCGAGGCGGTCGAGCGCGGCGCGCAGCATCGGGCCGTAGTCGTTCTTGCCGGGGCAGGCGTAGGTGCACAGGGCGAGGTCCTCCTCGTCGAGTTCCAGCGCCCCCAGCGCCTCGGCGCGCTCTAGGTCGCCCATGGCGAGCGCGCGCAGCAGGTGCGTGGGCAGGATGTCCAGCGGCATCACGGCCTCGAAGGTGCCCAGCGGCACGATGGCGCGCTTCGAGCCGTTGGTGGAGGTGGTGAAGACGCGCCGCGCGCCCGAGAAGGCGCCCAGCACGGCTCCCGTGAGGGAGAACTTGGCCGGCCCCGGCGCGATCCAGCCCAGCAGCTCGCGGCTGCGTCCCTCGGGCAGCACGCTCACCTGCTGGTGCAGGCGGCCGAGGAAGCCTTCGGCCTCGCCCATCGCGCGGCGGCCGTCCAGCACCGAGCCGGAGATGACGCGCTGCTCGCCGGCCACGAGCCCGCCCGCGACCAGCTCGTCCACGCTCGCGCCGAGGCGCGTGCGCACGAGCCGCGGGCGCGCGACGCCCGGCCCGGCCAGCGACACGACGCGCGAGAGGTCCAGCTTGCCCGTCGCGAGCAGGTGCCCGATGGCGGCGACGTCCTGCGCGCCGACGTGCCACACGCTTCGTCCCGGGCCCACGGGGTGCAGGAAGTGGATGTGCGTGCCGGCGTTGCCCGCGGGGTGGGGGCCGGCGAACTCCTCGATGGCCACGCGGTCGGCGCGCGGCACGCGCAGGGCCGAGCCCGGCGCGCGGCACACGAACACGGTGCCCCGCGTGAGGTCGCGAAGCGCGAGGATGCCGCGCGCGTAGTCGTCCTCGCGGCCGGCGAGCGTCGCCTCCACGGGAGGCGCGAGGGGGCGCGTGTCCATGGCGGTCACGAAGATCGCCTGCGGCTGCGCCTCGGGGGCGGGCACGCGGCCGAACGGGCGCGCGCGGAATGCCGTCCACAGGCCGGATTCCAGCAGCAGCGCGCGCAAGCCCGGTCCGTCGCCCTCGGCCGGCGGCGAACCCTTCCACGAGGCGAATTCCACCTGCGCTTCGGGCCCGTCGGCGCCCGACACCTCGATCACGAGGGAGACGAAGGCGCGCTTGTCGCCGCGGTGCACGGCCGCCACGCGCCCGGCGGCCGGCGCCGTGTAGCGCACGCCCGGGGTCTTCTTGTCCTCGTAGAGCGGCTGCCCGCGCAGGACCTCGTCGCCCGGCTGCGCGAGCATGGTCGGCTTGAGCCCCACGGAATCGGCGCCGAGCAGGGCCACGCGCGCGACGGCGGGCGCGTCCTCGATCGCCCCGGACGGGGGGCCGGCTATCGGGAGATCCAACCCGCGCTTGATCGTGTGCATCGTCCTGGGGGCCATTGCGGGGCGCAATGGCAGGGTGGGGCGGTCTTCCCGGAAGGGTAGGGGAGTGGGCCTTGGGCCAATTGACGTGAATCAATCGGCCCGGTGTGGGTGTTCCGGGCGGGGTGGGTTG
>Ga0209476_10000159_pt1 | contig 46113 bp, 39 predicted proteins | sample KloWWTrecipitate_FD_187179 | JGI IMG/M metagenome (GOLD analysis project Ga0209476, IMG submission 187179) | Active sludge microbial communities from Klosterneuburg, Austria, studying microevolution and ecology of nitrifiers - Klosterneuburg... | ecosystem: Engineered > WWTP > Aerobic digester... | reverse complement strand
CTTGGCCCAGCGGAAAGCTTTCGAGCATGAACTCCAGGCCCGGTCCGCATTCGGGTATCTCGGGCGGGTAGAGCTGCATCCAGCTCTGACGTGCGGCGATACCTCCCCCGGTCAAGGCCGACAGGCCGATCAGCGCAGCATAGGTCCGGCTGCCAGCGCGCGTCGGGCCGTGCAGTCCGGCGACGAGCGCAATCAGGGCAACGACCAGAAAGGCATAGCGCTGCATGATGCACATTGGGCAGGGCTCCAGCCCCTGGACGTGCTGCAGATAAAGGCCGAAGCCAAGCAGGCCGATGGCCGTGGCGAACAGGGCGAGGTACAGCACGCGTGCGGGCAGGTAAAGCAGGGAACTCAGCAGGGACATCTTGGTTCGCAGTCATAGGCGGGCGCCTATTGTAGGTCATGCTCCGCCTGGGCGTGTTCAGGTGGCTTGGGTTCTCGGGGCTGTGTGCCACCTGTCGATCAAGGCACAGGCCTCGGCAGTGACATCGCGAGCGCCTTGAACTGGTGCGCCAAGGTGCAGAGGGCCCGCCCGTTACCTGCCCGAGTCGGAGCAGGTATCGGGGCGCGCAAGGACCCGCGCCCCAGAGTTCCTGAGGTCCTTAGCGGAGAGTCACCATGATCACCCAAGCAACCGAAGCAGTTTCCCGTCCGCGCAAGGTCGAGCGCCTCGTCACCGGCAAGGCCACGTCCGATGGCGCCGGGGTCAAGCTTACGCGCGTGCTGACTCAGCCCCTGCAGCGCCGGCTCGACCCCTTCCTCATGTTCGATGCCTTTGGCAGCGACAACGCGGACGATTACATTGCGGGCTTTCCTGATCATCCGCATCGCGGCTTTGAAACCATTACCTACCTGATCGCCGGCCGTATGCTCCATCGTGACAGTGCCGGTCACGAAGGCCTGCTGGAAAGTGGCGGTGTGCAGTGGATGACGGCTGGCCGCGGCGTGGTTCATTCCGAGATTCCGCAGCAGGCCGAAGGTCTGATGGAAGGCTTTCAGCTGTGGCTCAACCTGCCGGCCAGGGACAAGCTGTGCCAGCCCTGGTACCGCGATTTCGCCCGTGAAGACTTGCCACGCTTCACCACCGGGGACGGGGTCGAGGCCGTCGTCATCGCGGGCGAGAGCCATGGGGTGGTGGGCGCAGTCAGCCGCGCGGCCACGGCGCCTCTGTATCTCGACCTGATGCTGCCGGCGGGCGCACGCTTCAGCCAGGCACTGCCGCCCGAGCACAATGCCTTGCTCTACGTCTATCGGGGGGAGCTGAAGCTGGGGGATAACCCGGTGCCCGTCAGGCACATGGCCATTCTCGCCAATGCGGCGGACTGCGACGGTGTCACCGTTCAAGCCGGCCCAGCGACCCGTGCGCTGATGATTGCCGGACGCCCGCTCAATGAGGCGATTGCGCAACACGGCCCGTTCGTGATGAATACCGAGCAGGAGATCCGCCAGGCCGTGGCCGACTATCGTGCCGGTACGCTCGCAGGGTAGCTTGCCGAGCAAGCAACAACTCAGGCGCGGCGCCTGGCGGCTGCCGCTCGCTGCCGGCGCGATGCGACTGTCGACCCAGGTCAGTTACACCGTGGGTTAGCGCAGCCTGCTCAGCCCGCCAGCGCTTTCAGGGCTGCGACCTGGGCGGTGATCGGCGCCGGAATCGGCACCTCGCCGGCCAGCATCGCCCGGATCAGCGCTGCATTGTCCACTACCGATGGGGCGTCGGGCAGCGTCTGCAGCGGTGGAGCGCCGCCGTCTTCGCCCGCGACGGCAATTGAGCCGATACCCTCCACATACGCCTTCAGCTCCGGGCATCGTCGCGGATTGGCGTAGATTTCGCCTTCGGTGCCGCGTAGCAGCATCGCGCGCCCCGCGTCCACGCGCAGAAATTCATCCATGCGCTCGAGGTACTCGGGATGCGTCACCGCCACCACGCGCACGCTGCGCCCACGACAAGGGTCGACCAGCTTCGCGACGATGTGACCACTGGCGCGCACGCCCATGCGGGTTCGCAGCGCCAGCAGGGCATCAAGCCCCGGCAGCAGCTTGTCCACGCCGATACAGGCGAGGCGTCTGGCGGCCAGTTGGCGTGAAGCTTCTTCGGCATTCGCCACCGGCTCCAGGCCGAGTGCGGCGAGCAGTTCGAAGGGGCTCACGCGGGTGTCGAAGTCGTGCCGGCCCTGGATCAGCACGGGCACACCTTCACGCGCCAGCAACAGGGCCACCAGAGGCATCAGGTTAGCCTGGCGGCGCGCGCCATTGTAGGTCGGCAACACCACGCAGCGCGGGCCATCCGGCACCTTGACTGGCGCCGTACGTGCATCCATCGCCTGCTTGAAGCCGATCAGCTCGTCGAGCGATTCGCTCTTGATGCGGAACGCGAGGAGGATGGCGCCGAGCTCGACGTCGGGTACTGCGCCGTCGAGGATGTCGCCAAACAAGCTTGCCGCAGTGGCGGAGTCGAGCGAACGGGAGCCCTTGGCGCCCCGTCCGATTTCCTTGATGATTGGGCCGTATTTCATGGCGGCGATTATGGGCATGTTTTCCAGGCCCCACCAGTCCGTCGCGTGCCTTGTGCATCGAACACCAAAAACGGAGAAGACCTTCGATGGAAGTCGGATTCATCGGGCTCGGCCTCATGGGCCGTCCCATGGCGCTCAGGCTGATCCAGGCCGGACACCGCGTTCATGTCTGGAGTCGTCGGCGCGCGTCCATGCAGCCGCTGCTCGAGGCCGGGGCGGGTGATTGTGGCAGTGCCGCCGAGGTCGCGCGTCGCGCTGCGATCACCTTCAGCATGGTGGCCGATGGACCCGACGTGGAGCAGGTCACCCTGGGGGCCGATGGCGTTGCCGATGGCGCCTCTGTCGGCCATATCCACGTCGACATGAGCACGATCGCCCCAGCGGCGGCGCAGTCGATCGCTGCCCGCCTGGCCGGGCGTGGCATTACCGCCCTCGATGCGCCTGTGTCGGGCGGCGAGGTGGGCGCCCTCTCCGGCTCGCTCACCATCATGGTCGGCGGCGACGAAGCTGCGTTTGAGCGGCTGCGCCCGCTCCTGGAGGTGATGGGCAAGTCGATCACTCGTATCGGTGCGGCTGGCGCCGGTCAGGTGGCCAAGGCCTGCAACCAGATCATTACCGGCGTCGGGCTGACGTCCGTTGCCGAAGCGATCAACTTCGCCGCCCGAAGCGGTGTAGACGCCAGCAAGGTGCGCGAAGCCCTGCTCGGCGGTTTTGCCTATTCGCGCATCCTCGAGAACCATGGCCAGCGCATGGTCGAGCGCAATTTCAGGCCGGGCTTCAAGGCCTGGATGCACCACAAGGACATGCGCATCGTCATGGAGGAGGCGCACCGCCTCGGACTCGCGCTGCCGGCCGCGGCGGCCACGGCGCAGATGTTCAATGCCATGCTCGGCAGCGGTCTGGGCGACGAGGATTCGGTTGCGATGCTGAAGCTGTTCGAGCGCATGAGTGGCGGTGCAGGCGAGTGAGGAGCGGGGCATGAAAGTCGGGAACCTGAAGGTCGGCAGCAGGACGGTAGGCTTCATTGGCCTCGGTGTGATGGGCGAGCCGATGGCGCGCCATCTGCGTGCGGCGTGCCACGATCTGGCGGTGTGGGCGCGGCGCCCCGAGTCGGCCGCGGCACTTGTCGCCGAGGGCGTGCCCGTTTGCGCCACACCGGCCGAACTCGCGGCGCGCAGCGAGGTGGTGATCACCATCGTCACGTCCAGCGCCGACGTCGAAGCGCTCGCCTTTGGCAAGAATGGACTGGCCGACGGCTTCGTGCGTGGTGCCGTCCATGTGGACATGAGCACGATTGCGCCCGCGATGGCGCGTTCCCTGGCCCAGCGCTATGCCACGCGCGGCATCGGCTTTGTTGACGCGCCGGTATCCGGTGGTGGGCAGGGGGCGCGTGATGCGAGCCTGGCGATCATGGCCGGCGCCGAGGCAGACATCCTGGCGAGTGTGCGCCCGCTGCTGGAAGCGATGGGCAAGCGCATCGTGCATGTCGGCCCGCCGGGCGCCGGGCAGGTGGCTAAGGCCTGTAACCAGATGATCATGGTCGCCGCTGTCCAGGCCTGTGCCGAGGCGGTCCGCCTGGCCAATGCGCACGGCGTCGACGTGGCCGCCGTGCGCAGTGCGCTGATGGGCGGATCAGCGGCTTCCCGCGTGCTCGAGGTCATGGGGGCGAAAATGGTCGAGCGTGACTTCGCCGCTGGCATCGAGGCCCGCCTGCACCACAAGGATTTCGCCATCCTGCTGGACGAGGCGAGCAGACTCGGCACACCGCTGCCGATTGCCGCCCAGGTGGGGCAGCAACTCAATGCGCTGATGGGGGCAGGCTGGGGGCGTGACGACACCTCCAGCCTGCTGCGCGTACTCGAGCGCTAGGTGCGCGGCTTGCCGTACCAGCGGAAACGCTCGATGACTTCGGCCATTTCCTCGTCCGATAGTAGAACGGGTTCTCCGATCTGCAGCGTGTGCCAGTACTGTGCGCACAGGGTCTCGAGCTCGACCGCCAGCGCCAGTGCATGGACCAGGTCGCGCCCGAACACCACCATGCCGTGATTGGCGAGCAGGCAGGCGTTGCGCGCGCGCAGCGCGTCAACAGCGGCGTCCGACAAGGCCTGGGTGCCGAAGGTGGCATAGCGCGCGCAGCGGATCGTGGCGCCGCCGAAGCGCGCGATCATGTAGTGGAAGGGCGGGATGCCGATGCGCTGGCAGGCGAGTGCCGTGGCAAAGGGTGAGTGGGCGTGCAGCACCGCTCCGGCTGCCGGGTAGGCTGCGTAAATGTCGCGGTGCAGTTGCCATTCGGACGAGGGCGCAAGCGGGCCGTGAGGCCGGCCATCGGCGTCAACGATGGCCAGGTCCTGCGCACGACAGCGCTCTGCAGGTACGCCGCTGGGGGTGATGAGCAGCGCTGCCGAAGCGCGGCTTGGAACGTCCGAGGTGCCTGCGGGGAACGCTGGCGGACTGCTGCCACGATCATCCGCGCTAACAAATGGGCCTGCGGAAACCGGGTGGTCCGGGTCGCTCAGGCGCACGCTTGCATTGCCCGCCGTGCCCACGTTCAACCCGCTTGCGTTCATCGCCCGCAGGGTTTCGAGCAGTTCGGCGCGCAGCGCCTCGCCCGCGCCTGCAGCCTTGTTGGCTTTGTCGTCATGACGAGACGGATTCATCGTGCGTGCTCCGGATAAAGCTCGGCCAGCGCATTGGCGGCGGTGACGCCGCGCTCGGTGATGATGCCGGTGATGAGGCCTGCGGGGGTGATGTCGAAGGCCGGGTTGAGCGCGCGTGTTCCGGCCGGTGCCAGACGCAGGTCGGCAATGGCGCCGTCCTCGCGCATGCCTCGTACGACACAGACTTCCTCTGCACCGCGATCCTCGATCGGGATGGTCGCGCCATCCGGGCAGTTGAACTCCAGCGTCGAATGCGGCGCCGCGATGTAGAAGGGCAGGCCTGCAGCACGCGCAGCGAGTGCCTTCAGATAGGTGCCGACCTTGTTTGCGCTGTCGCCATTGGAGGCGACGCGGTCGGCGCCGGTGATCACCATGTCCGCTTTGCCACGCATCAGCAGCAGGCCCGCGGCGTTGTCAGCGATCAGGGTGTGGGGCACGCCGGCGGCGCGCAACTCCCAGGCGGTCAGCAGGCCCTGGTTACGCGGGCGAGTTTCGCTGACCAGCACCTCGACCTCGATACCGGCGGCCTGGGCGGCGTAGATCGGCGCCAGTGCAGTACCGGCACCACAGGTTGCGAGCCAGCCGGCGTTGCAGTGGGTCATCAGCGTTACCGGGCCAGGCCGGCGTGCCGCGATGGCGGCGATGAGCGCGAGACCGTGACGGCCGATCGCGTCGCAGCTTGCGGCATCGTCGGCGCGGATGGCTTCGGCCTCGGCCCACGCCGCCGCCGCCCGGGCGGCGGGCGCCAATGGGCGCAGCACGCGCGCCATGCGGGCAAGCGCCCAGTGCAGGTTGACGGCGGTCGGACGGGTGGCGCCGAGTAGCTGCAGGGCCCGCTCCAGGCTCGGGTCTTCGCTGCCTTCGTGCGCCAGCGCCAGCGCTACACCGTAGGCAGCGGTAGCGCCGATCAGCGGTGCGCCGCGCACCTGCATGCTGCGGATGGCGTGTGCCGCCGCGGGCAGCGTACGCAGGGCGAGGGTCTGGGTGCGAAAGGGCAGTACGGTCTGGTCGAGAATGATGACCGCGTCGCCGTTGCGGCGCAGTGTGGGAATCGGTTGTTCGAACATGCGGGCGGGTTCCATGATCAGTGTGGATGTTTCGTGCGTGTTCCGGCCCGGCGCAGGGGTGTGGCGGGCGCGTGGCTGTCAGACGGCATTGAGCTTTTCGCAAGCGGCCGCCAGGGTGGCTTCGTTCTTGGCAAAGCAGAAGCGCAGCACCTTGTCGTCGTGGCCATCGGCGAAGAAGGCCGAGACTGGAATCGCCGCGACGCCGACCTTGCGCGTCAGCTGCTCGCAAAATGCGACGTCGCTCAGGTCGGAGATCGCAGCGTAGCGGGCGAGCTGGAAATACGTGCCATGCGAGGGCAGCAACTCGAAGCGTGAGCCGGCCAGTGCGTCGCGGAAGAAGTCGCGCTTGGCCTGGTAGAAGGCTGCAAGCCCGGCATGGCGAGAGGCCTCGGCCATGTAGTCGGCAAGCGCGAGTTGCACCGGGGTATTGACCGTGAACACGTTGAACTGGTGCACCTTGCGGAACTCCACCATCAGCTCGCATGGTGCGACCACGTAGCCGACTTTCCAGCCAGTAATATGGTAGGTCTTGCCAAAGCTCGACACCACGAAGCTGCGCGCAGCGAGCTCGGGATGTGCGGCGCAACTGGCGTGCGTGGCGCCGTCGAAAACGATGTGCTCGTAGACTTCGTCCGCCACGACGATGATGGCGGTGTCGCGGGTGAGTGCCGCCAGGCGGTCGAGATCGTCCGTGTTCCATACCGTCGCCGTCGGGTTGTGCGGCGTATTGATCATGATCATGCGTGTGCGCGAGTTGATCGCAGCCGCCACGGCCGCCCAGTCCGGCCGGTAGTCGGGCGCCGTCAGGGGCAGCCGTATCGCCTTGCCGCCGGCCAGTTCGATGGCCGGGACGTAGGCGTCGTACACCGGCTCGAACACGATCACTTCGTTGCCCGGGTGCACGCAGGCGCTAACCGCGGTGAACAGCGCCTGGGTGGCACCTGCGGTAATGGTGATTTCCGACTCCAGGTCATAGCGCGTGCCATACAGCGCCTCCACCTTGGCCGCCACCGCTTCGCGCAGCGCCAGACAGCCTGCCATCGGCGCGTACTGGTTGTGTCCGGCGCGCATCCAGTGCGCGACCCGTTCGAACAGCAGATCCTCGGCATTGAAGTCGGGAAAGCCCTGAGACAGGTTGATCGCACCGCATTCCTGCGCGAGGCGTGACATGACGGTAAAGATCGTGGTGCCGACCTGGGGCAGGCGTGATGCGATCGGAGCAGGGAAGTGTGGCATGCGGTGGGCCGGGAGTGTGAAGTGGTCGATGCGGGTGGAGTTTGCATTGTCGCAAAAGAGCGCGTTGCCATGGCTGTCGCCGAACGTTCGTGCAGCGTCCCGACTCGGCATTGCACAAAGGGGGGGGCGAGGCTGCGTGATAGAATTCGAGGGTTTTCAACCCCTTGGCGATCCCTGCTTCGCCCCTCCCATCGTGCGCAATCTGCTTATCCTTATTCTCGTCGTGGCTGGCATCTGGTGGTTTGGGCGCGTCCTGACGAGAGCCAAGGAAAAGATTGCCGAAGTTCAGCGCGCAGCGCAGAAGCGGGGCGGCAGGGCGGTTGCTGCCCCCGAGCAGATGTGCGAGTGCGCGCACTGTGGCGTCAACGTGCCCGAGTCCGACGGTGTGCGCGAGGGAGGGCGTTTCTACTGCTGCGACGCGCATCGGTTGTCCGGGCCGCGAGCCGATTGACATGAGCGCTGCCGTGTCGGCCGCCAGCGAGCGTTCGCGGCGCAGTTCGCTGCGTTTCGTCAACCTGTTCAGACTCGTGCTGGCGGGCTTGTTCGTCGCCGCCGGGCGCGAGCTCGGCCTGGGTGACGAGGCGCCGCTGGTGTTTCACCTCGCCGCGTTCTGCTATGTGGGTGCTGCGCTCGGGCTTGGCCTGCAGGGCGTGGGCGGGCGATTTGGTGAGCAGCGGGTGATTGCGCTGCAGTTCGTTATCGACGTGATCGCGCTGTCGCTGATCATGTGGGCGAGTGGCGGCTACAGCAGCGGCATTCCGGTACTGATCATGATCGTGCTGGCCGGCGCCGGCTTGGTGGCGGAAGGGCGCATGGTGCTGTTCTTCGCCGCCTTGGCGACCATTGCGGTGCTGATCGAGAACGTCTGGCGGCTGGCGATGGGTGGGCAGCCGATGGATTTTTTTCAGGTCGGCATTTTTTGCACCGGCTTCTTCGGCATCGCCATCGTTGCCCGTCTGCTGGCCTCGCGGGCGCAGGCAAATGCCTCGCTGGCGGCGGAGCGGGGCGAGGCGCTGGCCAAGCAGCAGGCGGTCAATGAACGCATCATTCTCGACATGCAGGACGGCGTGATCGTTGCCGGTGACAATGGACGCGTGTTGCAGTCGAACCCGCAGGCTGCGGTGTTGCTTGGCATGGACAGCTGCGGGCTGGGCATGCTCGAAGGCTTGCGGCTGATCGATATCGATCCGGTGTTCGACGAGCTCATGCGTCAGTCCGGTGCCGACAATCGGCTATTGCGCATCGGTCCGGGGGGGCGCTTGCTGCGCTGCCGCACCGTGTGCGGCGAACCCGGCAGCGCGGCGGCGGGTGACACGCTGATCTATCTGACCGACTTCGAGGACATTCAGCGCCATCTGCAGCAGGTCAAACTGGCGGCCCTCGGTCGTCTCACGGCCAGCATGGCGCACGAAATCCGCAACCCCCTGTCGGCCGTGTCCCAGGCTGCGGAGCTGTTGCGTGAGGAAAAACGCAGTGAGATGCAGGGGCGGCTGGTGCGGATCATCAACGACAATACTCGACGCATCGAACGCATGATTCGCGACGTTCTGGCGCTTGGGCGGCGCGAACAGGCCGAGCCAGAGGTACTGTCGCTGGCGGAGTTCGTTGCCGAAGTGATCGATGAGCGGGTGTTTCGCGATGCCGCCGAGCGCAGCCTGTTCGTGATCGATATCGATCCGACACTGACTTTGTCCATGGATCGTGCCCACCTGCATCAGATCCTCGACAACCTGCTGGCCAATGCGCGGCGATATTGTTCGGGCCTGCCTTCCGCGGTCAGACTGCAGGCCGTTCCGCTTGTCGGCGAACGCCTTGCCCTGCATGTGCGTGATGACGGCCCGGGCCTGGATGAAGCCACCCGTCGCCACCTGTTTGAACCCTTCTTTACGACTCATGCCAAGGGTACCGGTCTCGGGCTCTACATCGCGCGCCAACTGGCCGAGGCCAATGATGCTACGCTCGAGCTCGACACCACCGGCCTGGGCGCTGATTTCGTCCTCAGCGGGCGCCAGAGACCATGAATCAGAGAACATGACTGCCAGCGAACGCCGTAACCGACCCGAAACCGTTGATGTCCTCGTCGTCGATGATGAGGATGACATCCGCGAGTTGCTCGAACTGTCCTTGCTGCGAATGGGGCTCGGTTGCGACACGGCTGGCTCGGTGGCGGAGGCCCGAGCCAGCCTCGAGCAGCAGCGCTACCGCCTGTGCCTGACCGACATGCGTCTACCCGACGGTGATGGGCTGGACCTGGTCGAATACATCCAGAAATACCAGCCGGCCCTGCCGGTGGCGGTGATCACTGCATTCGGCAGCATCGAAACCGCGATTCGTGCGCTCAAGCTTGGCGCCTTCGACTTCGTTACCAAGCCCATCGAGCTCAAGGTGTTGCGCGAACTCGTCAGCCATGCGTTGAGGCTGGAGTCGAGCGCGCCCACCGCCGTGCCCGGAGACCGCCTGCTGATCGGTAACTCGCTTGCGTTCCAGCAGTTGCGCGCCCAGGCCGAGAAACTCGCGCGCAACCAGGCGCCGGTTTTCATCCACGGTGAGTCCGGCACAGGAAAGGAGGTGATCGCGCGCCTGATCCATGCGCTTGGCGCGCGCGCCAGCGCCCCCTTCGTGCCGGTCAATTGCGGCGCGATTTCGCCGGAGTTGATGGACAGCGAGTTCTTTGGCCATCGCAAGGGCAGCTTTACCGGGGCCTCTGCCGACAAGGAAGGGCTGTTTCAGGCCGCCAGTGGGGGCACTCTGTTTCTCGATGAGATTGGCGAGCTGCCACTGGCGATGCAGGTGAAGCTGTTGCGCGCGATTCAGGAGCGTGCGGTGCGACCGGTCGGCGCACATGCCGAGGTGCCGGTGGATCTGCGTATCCTGTCGGCTTCGCATCGGGACCTCTCGCGTCTGGTCGCCGAAGGGCGCTTTCGGCAAGACCTGTTCTTTCGCATCAACGTCATCACCCTGCGTGTGCCGCCCTTGCGCGAGCGGCGCGATGATATTCCTGCGCTGGCGGATCATATCCTTGCGCGGCTGGCCGAGCGCGAGGGTGGCGAGCCGCGTCGGCTGTCGCCGCACGCGCTCAGTGCCCTGCAACAGCATCCCTTCCCCGGTAACGTTCGCGAGCTGGAGAACCTGCTTGAGCGCGCGTGTGCGCTGAGTGATGGCAGCGTGATCGAGGCCGACGACATCGACTTGCATCCCGCTGATTTTTCGCTGCCCGACATGCAAGCCACCGCAGTGACCACCGCTTCTTCCGCGCCGCTTGCCGAGGATGTAGACCCCGAGGCGGACAACGAAGCCGAGCGCCTCCGGGTGCTGCAGGCACTCGAGCAGACGCGCTGGAATCGGAGCGCGGCGGCCCGCAATCTGGGCATGACGCTGCGCCAGTTGCGCTATCGCCTGCAGAAGTGGGGGCTGGAGTGATCAGGCCAGCACGCTTACCTTGCCGCCGGTCTTCTGTGTGAGGTGGGCCGCCAGCGCTGCACGCACCGCATCTTCTCCATGTACCAGCCTTACCTCGCCTGGCAGGTGGCGCATGCGGGTAATGAAGCGGGTCAGGTCGTCGCGGTCGGCATGCGCGGAATAGCCTGACAGCGTGTGAATGCCGGCCCGAATCGTGATGCGCTCGCCATCGAACTCGACGTAACCGCCGCGTGGGCCGTAGCTCTGGATGGCGTGGCCAGGCGTCCCGCGCGCCTGGTAGCCAGCGAAGAGGACGTTGTGGCGCGCATCGCCCAGCATGGCCTTGAGGTAATTCACCACTCTTCCACCTGCGCACATGCCGCTGGCCGCGATCACGATGGCGGGTTCGGCGCTGCGGGCCAGGCGGTGCACCGTAGCGAGGTGTGCATCGTGGCTGTCGATCGCGATGAGTTGGTCGTAACTCAGCGGTTCGCGTCCGGCACGGACCCTGGCCTTGGCCTCGTCGTCCCAGAAGGGCTGGAGTTCTCGATAGAGCTGGGTGAAGCGGCCGGCCAGAGGTGAGTCGAGGTAAATCTTCAGCGCTTCCCAGCGCGCTGCATGGCGGCCGGGTTGCTGCCGCTGGCGATGGAGGATGTCCTCGAATTCGTACAGCAGTTCCTGGGTGCGGCCAATGCTGAAGGCGGGGATGATGACCGTCCCGCCGTCTTCGAGTGCGCGCTCGACCACGGCGCGCAGGCGCTCACGGCGGTAGCGACGGTCTTCATGCACGCGATCACCATAGGTGCTCTCCATGACCACGATGTCCGCCTGCCAGGGGGAGCGCGGTGCCGGCAGCAGGGGCGCGTGGGGTGCTCCGAGGTCGCCCGAGAACAGCACGCGGCGCCGTACCGGCCAGGCCTTGCCCGACAGTTCGAATTCGACGTAGACCGAACCCAGGATGTGACCGGCGCGCTGCAGGCGAACCCGGCAGCTGGCGTCGGCACTGCGGTACAGCGTGTGCCAGTGACGATAGGGCAGGGGGCGCAGACGCGCCTCCACGATCTTTAGATAGCGCTCGACGAGTAGCTGGTCACGCGTGACGCCGACCTGGAAGGCGTCTGCAAGTACCGTTTGCAAAAGACGCGCAGAGGGCTCGCTGCAAAAAATCGGTCCCTTGAAGCCTGCGGCCAGAAGCCAGGGGAGGCGACCGCAGTGGTCGATGTGCACATGGGTCAGCACCAGCGCGCCGATGTTTTGCACGGGGAAGGTGATGTCGAGACGATCTGCGGCGGCCCCCCCATCGGGGGCGGTCTCCGCGCCCTGGAACAGCCCGCAGTCGATCAGAACGCTGTTGTCACGCTCGATGAAAAGCTGATGGCACGAGCCGGTGACACCGTGACGTGCGCCGTGATGGAGGATGGTTGGGTTCATGACGAGATTCTATAGGCCATGAATCAAAAAATGCCATCGGCGTTGATGCTACTGTCCAAGTCGTTTCAGATACTCGCGGGTAAACATGCGCTCCGGCAGGTCGCGCACCGTCATGGTGTCGTAGGTCAGCACGGAGACCTCGCCCTGTTTCAGCGCATCCTCCATCACCAGGCGGGTGGGGCGCAGCCTCCCGGCCAGTTCCTTGAACTCCTCGTAATGTGCCGTCTTGAGCAGGCGTCCGGAGAGCGCGTAGAACTCGGCCTTGAGTGGGCGGCCATCCTTTTCTGCAACCCAGTACTTGACCTTGGAGTAGGTGACGCCGCGATCCGTCGACGTCAGGTCGAGGACGATGGTCGCCCCTCCGTCGAATTCCTCGCGGCCGATGATGCTGGGTGTGTAGTCGCTGGCAAAATTGGCGCGTGCCAGGTCGCCGTTGGCCACCTGGCCGGTGAGGCGCTGGGCGAGGGACAGGCGCACGGGTTGCGATACGCTCGGCATGAAGATCCACAGATCGCGACCGCGCATCAGCAGTGCCTGACCACGCTCGGAGGCTGGCTCGGTGCTCAGCACGATGGTGTTCTCGTTGCCGCGTGACAGCACACGGAACTTGCGTTCGTCCTGTTGCTGGCCATCGCTGAAATTGCGCACCGTGATCTCGGTCTGGAAGCTCTCACCTGGAAAGCGGATCGCGTCGGCGCGGGTGACGAGCTGTACCGCGGCAGGGTCGGCCATCGGCGTCTCGGGGACGTCTGCGTCCTGAGCCTGGGCCCAGACGGGGAGAAGCAGCGTTATGCCTGCCAGCAAGGCGGTCAGGCGGCGGCGCAGTTGGTGTTTGTGACCCATCGCGTGACTCATTAAATGGCTCATGGATGCTATCCTTTTGACGTTTACTTCACATCGTGACCGTCGTGATGGCCATTGTCCGGGTCGAAAATGTCAGCAAGCACTATCGCCTGGGTGATCAGGACGTCAGGGCCTTGACCAATGTAACGCTGGCAATCGAACCCGGCGTGTTCCTGGCAATTGCCGGACCATCGGGTAGCGGCAAGTCTACACTGCTGAACATCATCGGATGCATCGATACGCCGACTTCCGGCAGGGTCATCATCGATGACCACGACGTGTCCGGGCAGACGCCCGATGAGTTGGCCAGCCTGCGGGCGCGTACCATCGGCTTCATCTTTCAGACCTTCAATCTGCTGCCGGTGTTGTCTGCCGAAGAGAATATCGAGTATCCGCTGCTCCAGTTGAAAGAGCTGACCAAAGCCCAGCGCCGCGAGCGGGTCAAGCACTACCTTGAGGTCGTGGGCCTCACCCGCTATGCGACGCATCGACCCAATCAGCTCTCCGGCGGGCAGCGTCAGCGTGTTGCCATCGCCCGCGCCCTGGCGACGCACTCCAAGATCGTGCTCGCCGACGAACCGACCGCGAATCTCGACAGCAAGACCGGTTCGAGCATTCTCAAACTGATGCGTGATATCAATCGCCAGTCGGGCACGACTTTCGTTTTTTCCACCCACGATCGCAAGGTCATGAACATGGCTGATCGCCTCGTCCGTATCGCAGACGGTGAGATCACCGCGCTGGGCAAGCGTTCGGGCGATCAGTGGGTTTTCGTCAATGACCGTCGTCCCAAGGACGAGGTCGAACCTGAAGTCTAGGGAGTATTCATGCCTCTGATCCGACGCGCCAGGCTGGCGCTTTTCTGTGCCGCACTCGCACTTCCCGCGCTGGCGGTGGCACAAGCAAACGATGCTGCTGACCTGGATGCCGAGCTCGATGCTGATCTTGACGCGCTGCTCGACGTCGGGCCGGCCAGCAAGGAAGGCTCCGGAATCAAGTTCTCGGGTTATGGCGAGCTTGGTGCAGCCTACACGTACGCCGAGGATGACCGCTGGTCGCGATTGCGCGCCCGGCTCGAACTGGCGGCAAGCGGTCGGCTGGGGGAGCGGTCGCGCTGGAAACTGTCAGCACGGGGTGATGCCGATGCGGCCTACGACCTCGAAGACCGCTATTACCCCACGGCGGTCCGCGACGACCAGCGCCGCGACGCCATCCTGCGCGAGGCCTGGGTGGACTTCGGCGCCGGTGACTGGGAGTTCCGTGTTGGCCGCCAGCACATCATCTGGGGCGAAATGGTGGGGTTCTTCTTCGCCGACGTGGTTTCGGCGCGTGACATGCGGGATTTCCTGCTGCCCGAGCTGGAAACGCTCCGTATTGGTCAGTGGGCGGCGCGCGCCGAGTACTTCGGTGCAGACAGCCACTTCGAGATGATCTGGGTGCCGAGTCCAAGCTATGATGACATCGGCAAACCTGGGTCGGATTTCTACCCCTACCCGGGACTGCCTGTGGGTACCCAGGTAACGGAACGTGAGCCGTCCGACAGCTTGTCGAACAGCAACTGGGGTTTGCGAGTGTCCAGGCTGATTGCGGGCTGGGACATGAGTGCGTTCTATTACCGTAGCAACGACATCTCGCCAACCCTCGGCGTAGATCCGATCGGCGGGGGCCTGGAGCTCAGGCATGACCGCATTGGCCAGATTGGCGGCACGTTCAGCAAGGACATGGGCAGTTTCGTGCTCAAGGGCGAGGCGGTGCATACCCGCGGACGCAGCTTGAATACTTTCCAGGGCCCGCTGCCGGGGCTGGCCAGGACCAATATGGTCGACTACGCGCTAGGGGTCGATATTCCGGTCGGGAGCTCAACGCGATTGAACGTGCAGTATTTCGCGCGCTGGCTCGACGATCACGACCCGTGGATGGGCATCGATCGTGAAGAGCGCGGTATGACTTTCCAGGTGGTGCAGGAAATCGGCAGCTCGTTGGAACTCGAGTTCCTCGGCGCGACCAGCCTGAATCGCCGCGATTATCTGCTGCGCCCGAAGGCGACCTGGAAGTTCGCGCCCGAATGGCGGGCCGTTGCCGGTGTGGATGTCTTCCACGGGCCGGACGGTGGCCTTTTCGGCCGCTTCGATGATCGCGACCGTGCCTATGTGGAACTGCGACGCTGGTTTTGAGGCGGCTTGAGGCAAGTCATGCAGCGACGATCGCGCGCTGCATTTCTTCGAGTTCGCTGCGTTTCGGAAACAGCCGGTAGAAACTGCGTGAATCGTCGTCGGTTCGGCCGGCATGCCGGTCGATAAGCTGATCCAGTTGGTGCTGGCACAGATGCATCAGCACCGCAGGGGCACCGACCCTCGGGCAGATTCGTTCCGGGCCGGCCATGCGGTAGCCCAATAGTCGTCGATAGAAGCCCGCGTGGCGTGGATGGACCTCGATAAACACGTCCGTGACCCGGTACGTGAGGCGTGCCAGAACGTAAAGAATCTGCATCATCCCGGCCAGCGCCTCGTGCGAACTGTGCTCGGGATCCATAGCCAAGCGTGTGATTTCGCACACCTTGCCCCCGGTTGTTCGCACCGCATCGATCTCGTCGCGATAAAGTGTGTCTGCTAGAAGACCTGAGTCAGCATCTATGCACAAGGTAAGGGTCGCAATGGCGTGGTCGCCCTTGCAAGCCACGATCGTGATGTTGCGATCGTCGAGGCTCTCGCCCTGACCATAGGGGAATAGGCCCCTAGAAGAATACATGCGCTCAATGAGGCGTGCGGTGCTGCGCTTTAGCGCCTCAATGCCGTTGGCGACGCGAATCTCGTAGCCATTGCGTATCAGCTTGAAGTCTGGGTTGGGTCGGAACTCCCCGGCGTTGTTTCGCAGGGCTCCAGGCGAAATCTGGCTTTTAACGCGAGCAGGCGCGAGCATTGCGCGCACGTAGTTAGAGTGAGCGGCACGTTCGGTGGCCCCGCGCTGAGAGTATGCGTCCATGAATAATCCGATCCTTCGCTTGCGTTCGGTCATGCCCTTCTCGGATATCGATTCAGGGGCCGGTGCGAACTTCAGTTGAGGTAAGAGCCCACAACTATAGCCAGCGAGCACATCAAGCGATGTAATCGGTTGTGTGCATTTGTTCCTAGGATCATATTACACAGCTTCGTAGCATTTTGCTGGAGCTTGTCGACGTATCATAATGAGCTACGAATCCTGGAGAGTTGGAATATGATCTACGAATTTTCGAGCATGGGCAGCAGGCTATGGCGCGTAGTTTACGTGTTGCTTGCAGGTGTGCTGCTTTCTGGTTGCGCAAGCTCTTATCCTCCTGCGCCCGCTGCGGCTGCTGACTCCGAGTACAACTACGTCATCGGGCCGGGCGACAGCATCAATATTGTCGTGTGGCGCAACCCCGAGCTGTCGATGTCGGTCCCTGTTAGACCTGACGGCAAGATTACCACCCCGTTGGTCGAGGACCTCCCGGCTCTGGGCAAGGATTCCAGCACTTTGGCTCGTGATATCGAGAAGGCGCTGGGCAAGTTCATCCGTGACCCGGTCGTGACGGTCATCGTCACCGGCTTCGTAGGCCCCTACAGCGAGCAGATCCGCGTCGTCGGCGAGGCAGCCAATCCGCAGGTGCTGCAGTACAGCCAGAAGATGACGCTGCTCGACGTCATGATCGCGGTGGGCGGAATCACTGATTTTGCTGATGGCAACGGGGCGACCGTCCTGCGCACCACCGAAGGCAACAAGCAATACAGCGTGCGCATTCGCGATCTGATCAAGCGTGGCGACGTGTCGGCCAACGTCGAGATGCGTCCGGGTGACGTGCTCATCATCCCGCAAAGCTGGTTCTGACAAGCTGGCTTCTCCATCAACTACCGGTGTGCCTGGACCCTGAGTGGGGTCAGGCACGCTTCGGGCTGAGCGAAACTGATTCATGGAAGAACTTGTAACGCAGCTTATCGGCTATCTCCGTGGTATGTGGAGATACCGGTGGTGGGGGCTGGCTCTCGCCTGGGTGGTCGGCATTGTGGGGGGGGTCGTCATCTACACGATGCCCGACACCTATGAATCGCGGGCGCGCATTTACGTGGATACGGATTCGGTACTGCGCCCGTTGATGAGTGGCCTCGCCATCCAGCCGAACGTCGGTCAGCAGGTGGCAATGCTCAGCCGTACGCTGATCAGCCGGCCCAACGTCGAGAAGCTGATCACCATGGCCGACCTCGATCTTGGCGTGCGGACGCCCGAGCAGCGCGAGGGCCTCATCAACAATTTGATGAGTGAGCTGCGCATCCAGGCCGAGCGCGGCACCAACCTGTTCAGCCTGTCCTATGCAGACACGCATCCCGAGCAGGCGCAGCGCGTCGTGCAATCGCTGATGTCCTTGTTCGTGGAATCAGGACTGGGTGGCAAGCGTCAGGATACCGACGCCGCTCGGCGCTTCATCGAAGAGCAGATCATCGGCTACGAACAGAAGCTGAACGAGGCCGAGAACCGTCTCAAGGAGTTCCGCTTGCGGAACATGGCCTTGCTGGGTAGCGGTACAAGTGACTATGTCAGCCAGATCGGGGCGATGAACGAACAACTGCAGCAGGCACGGCTGGAGTTGCGTGAGGCAGAAAATTCGCGCTCTGCCATGCGCGACCAGTTGATGGGCAGCAAGGACGATGAAGAGTCGCTTGCGCCTCCCCCGATGCTGGCCACGCCCGAGATTGACGCCCGCATCGATGCGCTGAAGCGCAGCCTGGACGACCTGCTGCAGCGTTACACCGAGCGTCATCCGGATGTGACGGGTGCGCGTCGCGTGATTGCCGATCTCGAAGCGCAGAAACTGGAACAAATCGAGGAGATGCGCAAATCGGGTGCGGGTGCGCCATTGATGGGCTTTGGCGACAATTCGTCTGCCCAGCAACTCAAGCTTGCGCTGGCCGAAGCCGAGGGGCGCGTTGCGTCGTTGCGGGCACGGGTCGGCGAGTACGAGGCGCGTCTCGAGCAACTGCAGGCCTCGGCAAAGCGCATTCCCGAGATCGAAGCCGAGATGGCACAGCTCAACCGGGATTACTCGGTTCACAAGAGCAACTACGACCGTCTGCTCGAGCGTCGCGAATCGGCCAGCATTGGCGCCGACATGAGTGCGCAGGCGGGGATTGCGGATTTCCGCGTCATTGATCCTCCGACCCTGCCGAACAAGCCCTCTGCGCCCAACCGCTTGCTGCTGCTGCCGCTGGCCGGTCTGGTCGGCCTGTTGGCGGGTTTCGCTCTGACATTCCTCATCAGTCAACTGCGTCCGGCCTTCAGCGATCCGCGCACATTGCGCGAGGTGACTGGTCTGCCGGTGCTGGGAACGGTATCGATGCTGCATACCACGGCTCGCACCCGCACCCGACGTCGCGGTCTGCTCGCGTTCTCCAGTGGGCTGCTGGCCTATGCAGGCGCCTTCGTCGCGGCGACGATCGCACTGAAATTCATCCAGGGTTGAACGGAAGATAACGATGAGCCTTATCGAGAAAGCGGCCCAGCGCCTGGACATGTTGAAACAGGCTGCCTTGGAGCAGCCTGCCGAGTCCGATGCTCCGCCCCAGGTGCGCAAGGCTCCCGAGCCAGCGCGTGCCGTTGCACACGACACCGAGGCGCAGTCATCCTTCGTCCCGCGTCCGGATACGCATGCGATTCACAACGTCATTTCGCGTACCGCGCAGATCGACCTCGCCCGCCTTGCAGAGGTCGGCATGGTCACGCCGGACCGTCCACGCAGCACGATTGCCGAGGAATACCGCGTCATCAAGCGCCCGTTGCTGCGCAATGCAACCGCCACTGGACCGGCGCAGCTCGACGATGGCAATCTGATCATGGTCAGCAGCGCGTTGCCGAGCGAGGGCAAGACCTTCTGCGCGATCAATCTCGCAATCAGCATGGCGATGGAACTGGACTACACGGTGTTGCTCGTCGACGCGGACGTGTCGCGCCCCTCCGTGCTCAACCAGCTCGGCCTGAAGCCGGAGCGGGGATTGATGGATGTGTTGGCCGGCGATGTCACCGACCTCAGTGATGTGCTTCTGCGTACCAACATCGAGAAGCTGACTCTCCTTCCTGCGGGCATGCCGCACGCGAGGGCGACTGAACTCCTCGCCTCCGAGGCGATGACGCAGTTGCTCGAACAGATGTCAAATCGCTACCCCGACCGGATCATCATTTTCGATTCGCCTCCGCTACTGGTGACGACCGAGTCCCGGGTGCTCGCCACCCACATGGGCCAGATCGTCATGGTCGTGGAAGCCGAGCGCACCACGCACGCCACCGTGCGCCAGGCGCTTGCGACCATCGAGAACTGCCCGGTCAAGCTCATGGTGCTCAACAAGTCGCGTGAGCGGGGACCCGGCTCCTACTATGGATATGGCTATGGATATGGCGAGGATGTTCGCACCGAAGCGGCGTGAGGGCGCGCGCTACGCGCTGCCTGCCCTGACCCTGTCGACGCTATTGCTGCTGGCTACGGCGAATGCCCTTGCTCAGACCTCGACCGTCACGCCCCGTCTCGACACCAGCCTGACCTGGACCGACAACGCCAGCTCGAGCGGACTCGGTGGGTTTGGCGGCAGGGGGCAGGGGGCCGGCGACGGTGGCACGGACTGGATCCTCGAGGTTTCCCCCGGCATTGCCGTGGCGCGCGACAGCGGTCGCATGCGCGGCAATCTGAATGCCAGTCTCCGCAACCTGATGTACGCGAGCAATACCGACAACAACACCTCTTATCTGTCGCTCAACGGTAGCGGCCAGTTCGAGGCAGTGGAAGACATGTTTTTCATCGACGCTGACGCCTCGATCAGCCGCAATAACCTGTCGGCGTTCTCTACGCGTGGCTCCAATGACCTGCTGGACGTGAGCCAGGACAACGAAACGCGCGTGTTCACCCTGTCCCCCCGCTTCCAGTTCAGGATTGGTGACAATACCGAAGGCGCACTGCGCTACCAGCGGCGCTGGTCGAATGTCGGGAACGGACTGCTTGCTGATCAGGACAAGGACAAGTGGTCTGCCGAGATCACGAACACCCGGATCACCGGCATTTTCGGCCTCGGCCTTGCCTACAACCGGCAAAGTGGTGGCTCCAGTGGTGGTAGCGGCAGCGCCTCAAGGCAGGGCTCTCAGGAGCAGGAGATTGCCCGCGCCACGCTGTATGCGAAGATCTCGCCCGAGCTTCGCCTGCGCGGCATCGTCGGTCACGAGAAGAATGACTACGGCGCATCGGGCGCCGACAGCAGCACCATCACCGGGGGCGGCTTTGACTGGAACCCGACCGATCGCACGGCCATCTCGGGCACGGTCGAAGACCGTGTATTCGGTCGGGGTTACGACGTCAGTGTGCAGCACCGCATGTCGCGCACGACCGTGTTTGCCTCGTTCTCGCGTGATATCGAGTCTTCGCTCGATCTGATTGCTGGGGGCGGGCTGAACGACCCCTTTTACCAGGCGCTCTACGATGAGATTCTTCGCCTCAATCCGGGGGTCAGCCCGGCCCTGGCGAGTGACGCCGCCTTGCTGCTGCTCCGGCAGTTGCGTGGTGACGTGCTGACCAACGCCTATTTCCTCAGCCGTTCGATGAGTTCCGGTATCAGTCATGTCCTGAAGCGCGGCGTCGTCTCACTGACGTTCAACCGGTCAGACCGTTCCCGCCTGGGTTCGGCCGACCGCTTGGCGCCCGAAGATGATTTCAGCGCCTTCGACGACATCTCGACCGACTCCATATCTTTGTCCTACAGCCATCGCTTGACGGCCCTGGAGTCGCTCAACACCTCGGTGACACGCTCCACGTCGACTGGGCGCGGGGAGGACAGCGCTGATACCAAGCGCACATCGTTCCAGATCGGCCTCAGCTCCAGCCTTGGGCCGAAAACCACAGGCGCGCTGATCTACCGCCATCAGCGCTCCGATGGCAAGGGCGGCACCTTTGGCGACAGTGACCGCAGAGAGAACTCGGTCACCGCCTCGCTCGGCATGAGCTTCTGACCGGACCCCCGATGTACGACTCATTCTTCAAACTTACCGGCAAGCCCTTTCAGCTCAACCCGGACCCCTCCTTCTTCTACGGCAGTCGCGGTCACAAGCGGGCGATGGCCTATCTCGACTATGGTTTGCATCAGAGCGAGGGGTTCATCGTCATTACCGGCGAGATCGGGGCAGGAAAGACGACCATCGTGCGTAGCCTGCTCGAACAGCTCGATCCAGTAAAGGTCGTCGCCGCCAACCTGGTCAGTACCCAGATCGACGCCAGCGACATGTTGCGCATGGTCGCTGCGGCCTTCGGCGTGCCGAGCCGCAACCTTGACAAGGCCGGGCTGCTGCTCGCGCTCGAGACCTTTCTGGTGTCCGTTGCCGCGTCGGGCAAGCGTGCGCTGCTGGTTGTTGACGAAGCGCAGAATCTGAGCATGGCAGCGGTCGAAGAGCTGCGCATGCTGTCAAATTTCCAGCTCGAGGATCATGCCTTGCTGCAGAGCTTCCTCGTCGGACAGCCCGAGTTTCGCGACATCATGCAAAGCGGCGAGATGCAGCAACTGCGCCAGCGCGTGATCGCGTCGTATCACCTCGGTCCGCTGGATGCACAGGAAACACGCGGCTACATCGAGCACCGCCTCGGCCATGTTGGCTGGAATGGAGACCCGATTTTCGAGCCTGGCGCGTTTACTGTCATTTACAGCTATACCGGCGGGATTCCGCGACGTATCAACACCTTGTGCGACCGCCTGCTGCTCGGCGCCTATCTGTCCGAGCGCCACTCGATCGGCGAAGCCGACGTGCGAGAGGTCATCGAGGAGCTTAAGGAAGAGTTCGCCTCCGCCGGCGCGCGCCGGGTGCATACCGACGACGCGCCTCATCACGCGCTCGACGCGGTCGCGCTCGACCGTCTGCAGGTGTCACCCGAACTGGCCGAGCAGGTGGCGGGGATGGCGGCGAACTTCGACATGCAGCGCATCGAGACCCGGCTCGCCGGGCTGGAGCACTCGGTATCGGCCACTTTGAACGTTCTCAACCAGTTGCTGCAGGCTGTGCGTCGCGATGCTCCGGTTGACGGGAAAATGCCATGAGTGCCAGCGCCAGCATGACCTCCAGCCCAGTCGCGCCGGTCATTTGTATCGTCGGTGCGCGACCCAACTACATGAAGGTGGCGCCGATCATCCGCGCCTTGGCCGGCCACCAGCCGCCCATACCGACCCTGCTGGTCCACACCGGCCAGCATTACGACCCGGCGATGAAGGACCGACTGTTCGCCGATCTCGATTTGCCCGAGCCTGATGTCAATCTGGCGGTGGGTTCAGGCTCGCACGCCGTGCAGACCGCCGAGGTCATGAAGCGCTTCGAGCCCGTGATCGACCAGCATGGCGCGCGTGCGGTGCTGGTGGTCGGCGATGTTAACTCCACGCTCGCCTGCGCACTGGTCGCCAGCAAGCGCCACGTCCCGGTGCTGCATGTCGAGTCCGGCCTGCGCAGCAACGATCGGCGCATGCCCGAAGAGATCAACCGCATTCTCACCGACCAGCTCTCTGACCTGCTGTACACCACCGAGCGCAGCGCGCACGACAACCTTGCGCGCGAAGGCATCCCGGACGAACGCGTGGTGTTCGTCGGCAATGTCATGATCGATAGTCTGCGCGCCAGCCTGCCCAAGGCCGTACCGGCGGCCGAATTGCTCGCTGCGGCGGGGCTGGATGCTGAGCGCATCGCTGGCGGCTACGGCGTCGTCACCCTGCATCGCCCGTCCAACGTCGATCATGCCGACACCCTCGGGCCGATCATCGATGCGCTGCGCGAAGTCAGTCAGACCCTGCCGCTGATCGTGGCGTTGCATCCGCGTACGCGCAACAACCTCGAGCGCTTCGCCATGCTCGACCGGCTCGACAGCCCCGGTTTTCTCATCCTGCCACCGCAGGGCTATCTGGAAATGCTGGGCCTGATGTCGGGCGCAAGGCTGGTGCTGACCGACTCCGGTGGCATTCAGGAAGAAACCACCGCACTGGGCGTGCCCTGCGTGACGATCCGCGAGAACACCGAGCGCCCGATTACCGTGGAGCAGGGCACCAATACCCTGGTCGGCATCGATCCGACGGCCATCCTTGCGGCCGCTCGCTCCATTCTTGCCAACGGTGGCAAGGCCGGTCGCGTACCCGAATACTGGGATGGGCGCACTGCCGAACGTATCGCCAGCCACCTGCATGGCTGGCTCGCCGCGCGCGAGGTGGCGGAGCCATCTGCGGTTGCCAGGGGTGTGGCATGAACACGCGAATCACCAATGCCTTCACTTGCGATGTGGAAGACTACTTCCAGGTGTCTGCGCTGGCGCCGCATTTCCCGCGCGCGCAGTGGGACAACGTGCCCTGCCGCGTCGAGCGCAACATCGACCGCATTCTCGAATTGCTCGATGGTCATGGGTCGCAGGGCACCTTCTTTACCCTGGGCTGGATCGCCGAGCGCTTCCCGCAACTGGTGCGGCGCATTGCCGACAACGGTCACGAAGTCGCCAGTCACGGTTATGGGCACGAACGTGCCTGCGCCATGACGCCGCAGGCCTTTACTGCTGATATCAAGCTGGCCAAGGCCGTGCTTGAGGACATTACCGGCCAGGGTGTCAGTGGCTACCGCGCCCCCAGCTTTTCGATCAGCACCGCAAATCCGTGGGCGCACGACTGCATCGCGGATGCGGGCTACGTCTATAGTTCCAGCGTCTACCCGGTGAAGCACGATCACTACGGCATCCCGGACGCACCGCGCTTTCCGTGGCGGCTGGCCAATGGCCTCGTCGAGGTGCCGATCACGACCTTGAAAATGCTGGGCCGCAACTGGCCTGCAGGCGGTGGCGGCTTCTTTCGCCTGTTGCCGTATGCGCTATCGCGCTGGCAGATCGCGCGCGTCAACGCCGACGACAAACGCCCGGCGATCTTCTACTTCCATCCTTGGGAAATCGACCCCGAACAGCCGCGAGTGCGCGAGGCCACGGCCAAGACGCGTTTTCGCCACTACGTCAATCTGGATCGCACCGCGCCGCGTCTCGACCGCTTGCTGTCCGATTTTGCCTGGGGGCGCGCGGACGAAGTCTTCCGCGACGCAGCCTGAGCGCGCGTCGCGCCTGGTGTATTGAATGCCTATCAAGGTCAAGCTACTCTCGTCTGAACATGCCGCGCGCTGGGACGCCTTCGTGCGTGCCTGCCCGCAGGCCACCTTCTTTCACCTGTCGGCCTGGCAGGAGATCGTGCGCACGGTGTTTCGTCACCGTACGTTCTTCCTGTTTGCCGAGCGCGATGGCCAGATCATTGCCGTGCTGCCGCTGGCCGAGGTCAAGAGCCGGCTCTTCGGTCATGCGCTGACGTCCCTGCCATTCTGCGTCTATGGCGGGATCGCCGCCGCCGCAGATGCCGGTGGCGACGCCGTTGCCCTGCTCGAGGGCGAGGCCGACAGCCTGGCGCGCCAGCTTGGCGTGCAACATCTTGAATGCCGCAATCTCCAGCCCCGCCATCCAGACTGGCCGCGGCAGGACTTGTACGTCACCTTTCGCAAGGAGATCCTGCCCGAGGTCGACGCCAACATGCTCGCCATCCCTCGCAAGCAGCGCGCCATGGTGCGCAAGGGGATCAAGAACGAGCTCGTCAGCCACATTGATTCGAACGTTGATCGTTTCTTCGCGCTGTACGCCGACAACGTGCTGCGCCATGGCACGCCCGCGCTGCCGAAGAAGTTCTTCCAGCGCCTGAAGGAGACTTTCGGCGACGATTGCGAGGTGCTCACCGTCACCGACGCGGCAGGCCGGACGCTGTCCAGCGTGCTCAGCTTCTACTTCCGCGACGAAGTACTGCCGTATTACGCGGGGGACGACCTGGCCGCACGCGACCTGGCCGCCAACGATTTCAAGTACTGGGAACTGATGCGCCGCGCCTGCGAACGGGGCTGCAAGGTGTTCGACTACGGCCGCAGCAAGATCGGCACCGGCCCTTACAGCTTCAAGAAAAACTGGGGCTTCGAGCCGCAGTCGCTGTCCTACGAATACCGTCTGTACAAGCGCGACAGCGTGCCGCAGAACAACCCGATGAACCCCAAATATCGCGCCTTCATCGCACTGTGGAAGCGCCTGCCGCTCGGCGTGGCCAACGCCATCGGGCCGCACATCGTGCGCCACCTGGGCTAGGGCCGGGGCTAGGGCGATGGCTGATTCGCGCAGCGCGCTGCCGCCGGTCCTGTACCTGGTGCACCGCATTCCCTATCCGCCCAACAAGGGCGACAAGGTGCGTTCGTTCAACATCCTGCGCCAGCTCGCGCGCACGCATCGCGTCTTTCTCGGAACCTTCGTCGACCATCCTGACGACCGCCAGCATGTCGGCAAACTGTCCGACTGGTGCGAAGAAGTGTGCGCCATCGAGCTCGCGCCGCGTACGGGGCGCATCAAGAGCCTGCGCGGCTTGCTGAGCGGCGAGGCGCTCAGCCTGCCGTACTACCGCAACGCGCATCTGGCCGACTGGGTGCGCACCACCGTCGCAGCCCAGGGCATCGAGCAGGTCGTCGCCTTCTCCGGGCCAATGGCCCAATACCTCGATGCGCCTGGTTTGCGGCGCCGGGTCATCGATTTCTGCGACGTTGATTCGGCCAAATGGACGCAATACGCCGCCGACCGGCGCTGGCCCATGTCCTGGCTGTACCGGCGCGAAGGCGAGCGTCTGCTGGCTTTCGAACGCCAGGCGGCAGCACGCAGTGACGCCAGCCTGTTCGTCACCGAAGCCGAGGCGGCACTGTTTACCGGCGCCGCGCCCGAGGCCGCAGCGCGTACGCGGGTGATGCAGAATGGCGTGGATGCGGAGTTTTTCTCGCCCGCGCATGTGCTGGCGAACCCTTATCCTGCAGGCGGGCCGGTGTTGTTGTTTACCGGCGCCATGGACTATTGGCCCAACATCGACGCGGTGAGCTGGTTTACCACCGAGATACTGCCCGCAATTCGCGCCCGCCAGCCGGATGTACGTTTCTGGATCGTCGGCATGAACCCTGCGCCCGCCGTGCAGGCCCTGGCGGGCGAAGGCGTGGTCGTGACCGGCACGGTGCCGGACGTGCGTCCCTACCTCGCGCATGCGGACGTGGTGGTCGCGCCGCTGCGCATCGCTCGTGGCATCCAGAACAAGGTGCTTGAGGCGATGGCGATGGCGCGCCCGGTGGTGCTGTCAGCGGCGCCCGCGGTCGGTCTGGCGGCGACCTCGGGCAGGCAATGCGAGATCGCGGCGGACAGCGCTGCGTTTGCGCTGGCGGTGATCGACTTGCTTGAGCAGCCCGAGCGCTGCGGGCCGATGGGGGCAGCCGCGCGCGAGTGTGTGCTACGTGGCTACAGTTGGCCGGCGCACCTTGCCGTGCTTGATCGGCTGCTCGGACCCGCGCAACGCCCGGATGCGAACGAGACCGCAACGGCGTCTGGCACCGACGCCGGTTTGCTGCGCCGTGTGGGCAGCGCCTCGTGAGCGATGCACGGCCGCTGGTGATGCACCTCGTTTACAGTTTCGACGTCGGTGGGCTGGAAAACGGCGTCGTCAACCTGATCAACCGCATGCCTGCCAAGCGCTTTCGTCATGCGGTGGTGGCGCTTACCCACTGCGCGCCAGCGTTTTGCCAGCGCATCACCCGGGCTGACGTCGAATTTCTGTCGCTGCACAAGCCACCCGGCCACGGCATCAAACTTTATCCGCGCCTGTATCGGCTGTTCCGCGAGCGGCGCCCCGCAGTGGTGCATACGCGCAACCTTGCCGCGCTCGAATGCGTGGTGCCGGCGCGTCTTGCCGGGGTGCCAGCACGGGTGCATGGCGAACATGGCTGGGACGTGTCGGATCCGCAAGGTACCCGGCGCAAGTTCCAGTGGTTGCGCCGCGCCTATAGCCCCTTTGTCAGTCGCTACGTGGCGCTGTCCGGTCATATCGAGTCCTACCTGGTGGATCGCGTCGGCATTGCGAGCGCACGCGTGGAACGCATCTGCAATGGCGTGGATACCGAACGCTTCTTCCCCGCGCCGGACGCCCGACGCATGGCGCTGCCGGGCTCACCCTTTGATGCCGTTGGTCACATCGTTGTCGGCACCGTCGGCCGCCTGCAGGCGGTCAAGGATCAGATCACGCTGGTGCGCGCGTTTGCCCTGGCGCGCGGGCAGGGCGGGGCAACGGCGCAAGCGCTGCGACTGCTGATTGCTGGAGACGGCCCGCTGCGCGGCGAGGTCGAGGCCGAGATCCGCAATGCCGGCCTGGGCAGTGTTGTCTGGCTGGCCGGCGAGCGCAAAGACGTGTCGGATGTCATGCGTAGCCTGGATATGTTCGTGTTACCGTCGCGCACCGAAGGCATCTCGAACACCATTCTCGAAGCCATGGCCAGCGGCCTGCCGGTGCTCGCCACCGCTGTCGGCGGCAATGCCGAGCTCGTCGTACCCGGGCACACCGGGGCCTTGGTGGTGCCTGCCGACCCCGGCGCAATGGCCAACGCGCTGATGTGCTACGCTGACGATGCTGCGCTGCGGCATAGGTGCGGTGTGGCCGGCCGCCAGCGTGTCGAGCAGGGCTTCAGCCTCGATGCCATGGTGGCGCGCTACACGGCGCTGTATGAAGGCCTGCTGTCGTCCGCTGTGTCTGGCAGATAACCCCCAAACCCCCAAGGAATCCTGATCATGTGCGGCATTGCCGGCCTCTTCGATACCCGCGGCAAGCGCGATTTCGATCGCGCCCTCATGCAGCGCATGAACGACGTCCAGCACCATCGTGGCCCGGACGAAGGCGGCTACCATTTCGAGCCCGGCGTGGCCCTTGCACACCGCCGGCTGTCCATCATCGACCTCGCCACCGGCCAGCAGCCGCTGTTCAATGAAGATGGCTCGGTCGCCGTGGTGTTCAACGGCGAGATCTACAACTTTCAGGAACTCGTCCCCGAGCTCGAAGCGCTCGGCCACGTCTTCCATACCCGCAGCGACACCGAAGTCATCGTCCACGCCTGGGAGGCCTGGGGCGAGGACTGTGTGCAGCGCTTTCGCGGCATGTTTGCTTTCGCCGTGCACGACCGCAATCGAGACACGCTGTTCATGGCGCGCGACCGCCTGGCGGTCAAGCCGATGTTCTACGCGCTGCTCGACGACGGCACGCTTGCCTTTGGCTCCGAACTCAAGGTGCTGATGCAGCACCCCGCGCTCGATCGCCGCATGGACCCACTGGCGGTGGAGGAGTACTTCGCGCTTGGCTATGTCGCCGAGCCGCGCACCATCTTTCTCGGCGCAAAAAAGCTCGGGCCGGGCGAGTCGTTGTGCATCCGTCGCGACCAGCCCATTCCCGCGCCCAGGCAGTACTGGGATGTCGAATTCACCCTAGACAACAACATTGGCCTCGCCGACGCCAGCGCCGAACTCACCGAGCGCCTGCGCGAATCGGTGCGCCTGCGCATGATCTCGGAGGTGCCGCTCGGTGCCTTCCTGTCCGGCGGCGTTGACTCCAGTGCCGTCGTCGCCACCATGGCTGGCCTGTCCGACGCGCCGGTCAACACCTGCTCCATCGCCTTCGACGATCCCAAGTTCAACGAATCCGAGTTCGCGCAGAAGGTGGCGGACCGCTACCGCACCAACCATTTCGTCGAAACGGTGAAGTCCGACGACTTCGACCTCATCGACACCCTCGCTGCGCTTTATGACGAGCCCTACGCCGACAGCTCCGCCATCCCGACCTATCGGGTGTGCCAGCTCGCGCGCAAGCAGGTCACCGTGGCGCTGTCGGGCGACGGTGGCGACGAGACCTTTGGCGGCTACCGCCGCTACCGCATGCACCTGATGGAAGAAAAGATGCGCGCGGCCTTGCCGCAGGGTCTGCGTCAGCCGCTGTTCGGTCTCCTCGGCCGGGTCTATCCCAAGGCCGACTGGGCGCCGCGTGTATTCCGCGCCAAGACCACCTTCCAGGCCATGGCACGCGACGCGGTCGAGGCCTATTTCCATTCGGTGTCGCTGCTGCGCGGCGACATGCGCGCCAAGCTGTTCTCCACCAGTTTCCGCGGCAAGCTCGGCGGCTACGATGCGCTCGAGGTCTTTCGCCGCCATGCCGCCAAGGCCAACACCGACGACCCGCTGGCACTCATCCAGTACCTCGACCTCAAGACCTACCTGGTCGGTGACATCAACACCAAGGTCGACCGCGCCAGCATGGCCCACTCGCTGGAAGTGCGCGAACCGCTGATGGACCACAAGCTGGTCGAATGGCTTGCCACGCTGCCGTCCAGCCTCAAGATCCAGGGCAACGAAGGCAAGTATCTGTTCAAGAAGGCGATGGAGCCCTTTCTGCCCAACGAGGTGCTGTATCGCCCCAAGATGGGCTTCGCTGTGCCGCTTGCACGATGGTTCCGTGGCCCGCTCAAGCAGCGCGTGCGTGACGCTGTGCTCGGTGAAACCCTGGCGGCCACCGGTATATTCAATCGTGAATACCTGCAGCACCTGGTCGACGCGCACCAGTCGGGCGCGCGCGATTACAGCGCACCCTTGTGGTCGCTGTTGATGTTCGAGGCCTTCTTGCGCACGCTCGACGTGGCAAAGCTCGTGCTCAGCGAGGCTGGTGCCCTAGAGCCAGTTCAAGCGTTGCATGTAACGAATTGAGGGGCTATGCTTTGTTGCATGTAACGCAAGGCTTGTTAGGAGAGAATCCATGGTCGCAAGTGTTTCGGAGCGTGTCGGACGCTATCGCACGAACCTGCGTGAAGCGGGCTTGCGTCCTGTCCAGATCTGGGTGCCCGATACCCGCAGGCCAGGTTTTGCGGAGGAATGTCGCAGGCAGTCGAGATTGCTCAAAGCGGATCCGCACGAGCAGGAGGTTCTCGACTGGATCGAGCAGGCCGCCGATGCGGATGGCTGGGTGTGATACGCGGCAATCTGGTTACTGTCGCTTTACAAGGCGACTACGGTAAACCGCGCCCGGCGGTGGTCATCCAGTCCGATTTGTTCGATGGGCACCCCTCAGTCACGGTATTGCCCCTGACCACGGAATTACGCGACACGCCTCTCTTTCGGATCAGCGTCGAGCCTTCGGCAGGCAACGGATTACGCCAGCGCTCCCAGATCATGATCGACAAGATCCATACCGTCCCGCGAACCCGGCTCGGCAACACGCTCGGCAAGCTCACCGATGACCAGCAGGTCGCGGTCAATCGCTCGTTGATGTTGTTTCTCGGACTGGCCTGAACAAGGTTCTCGATGCGCATCCTTCACATCCTCGACCACTCCATCCCGCTGCACAGTGGCTATACCTTTCGCACCGCGGCCATCCTGCGCGAGCAGCGGGTACTGGGGTGGGAAACTTTTCACCTTACCTCGCCCAAGCAGGGCGCGACCGCTGCCATGGTGGAGGAGGTCGATGGCCTCAGTTTCCACCGCACGCTGCTGCCGCCGCCCGCGCCGAGCGGTGTTGCAGAATTGAAGCAGATCCGTGCCGTGCAGGCGCGCATCGAAGAACTGGCGCGCGAACTGCGGCCGGACGTCCTGCACGCGCACTCGCCGGTGCTCAACGCCATTCCGGCGATTCGCGCGGGCAAGAAGCTTGGCATCCCGGTTGTGTACGAGATTCGCGCCTTCTGGGAAGACGCCGCCGTTGACCACGGCACAACCGCCGAAGGCAGTGTTCGCTACCGCGTCACGCGGGCGCTGGAAACCTGGGCGCTCAAGCGCATCGATCACGCCTTCACCATCTGCGAAGGCCTGCGGCGCGACATCGTCAGTCGCGGTATCCCGGAATCCAAAGTCACCGTCATTCCCAACGCTGTTGATGTCGAAGGCTTCCAGCTCTCTGGCGATGCCGACCCCGTACTGCGCGGGCAGCTTGGTCTGAGTGGTGCTACTGTGCTCGGTTTTGTCGGCTCCTTTTACGCCTACGAAGGGCTCGATCTGCTGCTCGAGGCCTTTCCCGCGCTGCTGCAAAAGCGCCCCGAGCTGCGCCTGCTGCTGGTGGGCGGTGGTCCGCAGGACGCCAATCTTAAAGCCCAGGCGCTGCGCCTCGGCGTGGCGGACAAGGTCGTTTTCACCGGTCGCGTGCCGCACAGCGAAGTTAGCCGCTTTTACGACCAGATCGATCTACTTGTCTATCCGCGTCACTCCATGCGTCTCACCGAACTCGTCACCCCGCTCAAGCCGCTCGAAGCCATGGCGCAGGGCCGGCTGTTCGTCGCCTCGGACGTCGGCGGCCACCGCGAATTGATTTCTGACGGCGAAACCGGCAAGTTGTTCAAGGCTGGAAGTGCCGACGCACTGGCGTTGGCGATTGACGAAATGCTCGATCACCGCGAGCGCTGGCCCGCCATGCGCGCGGCCGGGCGGCATTTCGTTGAGGACGTGCGCAACTGGAAGAACAGTGTGGCGAACTACGCAGCGGTTTATCGCCGACTAGCAAAGAAATCAACCGAATGAACGGGTCTTGCTCCGTCGCAGTGCGTTGGCTGTCATGAACCTCACCGATCTCCGTCTTCTTCTCGTCGGCCCCCTGCCGCCGCCTGCGGGTGGCATGGCCAACCAGACGCGCCAACTCGCCGAGCTGTTGCGCGCGGAGGGCGCGCAAGTCGAGGTCGTGCAGGTCAATGCGCCCTATCGTCCAGCGTGGGCCGGGCGTATCAAGGGGGCACGCGCACTGTTCCGGCTCCTTCCCTACCTGGCGCACCTGTGGCGCGGCTGTGGGCGGGCGGATGTCGTGCATGTGATGGCCAATTCCGGTTGGTCGTGGCACCTGTTTGCCGCACCGGCGGTGTGGATCGCCGCGCTGCGTGGCACGCCGGTGGTGGTCAATTACCGCGGCGGCGAGGCGGATGCTTTCCTGCAGCGTACCGCCCGCTGGGTACGCCCCACCCTGCGTCGTGCCGGCGCGCTGGTGCTGCCGTCTGCCTTCCTGCTCGAAGTGTTTGCGCGCTATGGCATGCACGGGCGCATTGTCGCCAACATCATCGATCTCGAGCGTTTTCATCCAGCTGCCGCCCCGCAAGCGCCCAGCGCGGACCCGCATCTGGTTGTCGCGCGCAACCTCGAGCGGATCTACGGCAACGACATCGCGCTGAAAGCGTTTGCGCGGATACTCAAGCGCTTTCCCGGGGCGCGGCTGTCCGTTGCCGGTTCAGGCCCCGAAGCCGCGGCGCTCGCCGAGCTTGCACGCAGTCTGGGCATCGCCGGGCAGGTGTGCTTTACCGGGCGCCTCGACCGCGAGCAGATGGCTGTGCTCTACCGTGATGCACATCTCATGCTCAACGCCAGTCGCGTTGATAACATGCCTAATGCCTTGCTCGAAGCGCTGGCCAGCGGCCTGCCGGTGGTCAGTACCCGAGCTGGCGGAATCCCCTTCATGGTTAAGGATCGCCATACGGCGATGCTGGTGCCGGTCGATGACAATGTGGCGATGGCTGCAGCCACGATCGAAGTACTTGAGGATCAGGTCCTGCGCGCGAAGCTGGTCAGCGCCGGACTGGCCGAGGTGCGGCGCTATCAATGGACAACGGTGCGCGACACCTTGCTCGTCACTTACACGGAGACCATCGGGGCTGCCCCGGCGCATCGCGCAACATGAATACACAAGGACTGGTCATGCATTCACTCCATCCGGGCAGCGATTCGCCGGCAGCGCCGGGCGTCGGAGATCCGGCGGCGCGCAGGCTACACCTGCTGGTGCTGGCCGCAGGCCTGCTTTGGTTTGCGTTCTGGTATCGCGACACGCTGATGGCGATGGTTGGCATCTGGGAGCGCTCCGACACCTTCACTCACGGCTACGTCATCGCGCCCATCTCGGCCTGGCTGATCTGGCGCCGTCGCCACTTCATTCATGGCGTGGACATCGTGCCGTCGCTGTTCGGCATCGTCATCGGCCTTGGGGCCGGGGCGGCCTGGCTGCTGGGCGAACTGGCCAGTGTCGATGCCGTGTCGCAGTTTGCTTTCGTCGGCATGCTCGTCGGCCTGGTGTGGGCGGTCATGGGCACGGCGGTGGTGCGCACCTATGCGTTTCCGCTCGGCTTCCTGTTCTTCATGGTGCCATTCGGCGAGTTTCTGTTTCCGACCATGATGGACTGGACCACGCACTTCATCATCTGGGCGGTGCGCGCCTCCGGGGTGCCGGTGTATGCCGAAGGTTACAACCTGGTGATTCCGTCCGGGCGCTGGCAGGTGGTGGAGGGCTGCAGCGGCGTGCGCTACCTGATGGCGTCGATCGTGGTCGGCAGCCTGTATGCCTACCTCAATTACCGCAGCACGCAAAAGCGCCTGCTCTTTGTCGCCGCCTCGATCATCGTCCCCATTTTCGCCAACTGGCTGCGCGCCTACGGCATCGTCATGCTCGGTCATCTCAGCAGCAACAAGCTGGCCGCCGGCGCCGACCACCTGGTGTATGGCTGGGTGTTTTTCGGCATCATCATCATGGCGCTGTTCTGGATCGGCTCGCGTTGGCAGGAAGACGAGGAGCTGGCGCCGGTGGCGACGCCGAGTGTGCTGGGCGGGACAGGTCCTGAGGCTGGCTCGAGCAGCAGATTCGCCATGCTGGCGGTGGCACTGGCTGCTGTCAGCCTGTGGAATCCGCTGCTGGCCTATCTCGACCGCCAGGGCGAGCACGGGCCGGTGCAGTTTGCCCAGGTCGCGTCCGGTGGCGAATTCACGCCCGCTGATGTCGCGCTGCTGCCAGTGTGGTCACCGAGCTATTCGGGCATGCGCAGCGAATATCGGGCGGCGTGGAGCGGGGCAGACCGGCCGGTCGGCCTCTACATTGCCTACTACCGCGACCAGAAGGCAGGCGAAGAGCTGATCAACTCCGAGAACCGTGTGTTGATCAGCAAGGACCCGGTGTGGAAGCGCACGGCATCGGGCAGCCCGCAAGTCAAGCTGGGTACGGATGAGCAGACATGGGCCAGCCTGGAGATGGTCAGCGCGCACGGCCGCATGATCGTGTGGAATGCTTACTGGGTTGGCGGGCGCTGGACCACCAACGACTACCTGGCCAAGGTGTACCTGGCGCTGGCAACGCTCAGGGGCGAAGGCGACGATTCGGCAGCGGTGATGGTCTATGCACCCTACGTTGAAGGCGAGCACGACGCCGCTGCCGCCACGCTCGAGCGCTTTCTTGCCGACATGGGCGGTTCGCTAGCCGCCATGCTCGCGCAGACGTCCGCACGCTGATTCGGGATATTGAGCTGATGAACAGTCTCTATACGCGCGTGGTCTCGGGACTGGTGTTTCCACTGCACGAGCGCCTCAAGCACCACGATACGGTCGCGGTGCGCAAGCAACTCGAACAAACGCAGTGGTGGAGCCCTGATCGCCTGGCGCAACTGCAGCTCCAGCGCCTGCGCGGCTTATTGCAGCATGCCCAGCAGCACGTGCCCTACTACCGCGACCTGTTCGCCCGCATGGACTTCGAGCCCGCAGCAGTGACGAGTCTCACTGATCTGCAGCGCCTGCCTTTGCTGGGCAAGGCCGAGATTCGTGCCAACGCCGACGCCCTGAAAGCCGATAACGCGGTCGGTCTGGCGCGCTTCAATACCGGCGGCTCCAGCGGCGAGCCGCTGATCTTCTTCATCGGCAATCAGCGTGTCAGCCATGACGTCGCCGCCAAATGGCGCGCCACGCGCTGGTGGGGTGTGGATATCGGCGACCCGGAGATCGTCGTCTGGGGCTCGCCGATCGAGCTCACTGCGCAGGACCGCGTGCGCGCGCTGCGCGACAAACTGCTGCGCACCGAGCTGCTGCCCGCGTTCGAGATGTCCGCAGCCAAGCTCGATGGCTTCGTCGCCCGCATTCGCGAGCGCCGCCCGAAAATGTTGTTCGGCTACCCTTCGGCGCTGTCGCATATCGCCCGCCACGCCGAAAAGCGCGGCCTGCGCATGGACGCGCTCGGCATCAAGGTCGCCTTCTGCACCTCGGAAAAGCTCTACGATCACCAGCGTGAGGCCATCGAACGCATCTTCGGCTGCGCGGTGGCCAACGGCTATGGCTCGCGCGACGCCGGCTTCATCGCCCATCAATGCCCGGCGGGCGGCATGCACCTGACCGCCGAGGACCTCATTGTCGAGATCGTGGACGCCGCCGGCCGCGTGCTGCCTGCGGGTGAGGCCGGCGAGATCGTGGTCACCCACCTTGCCACTGGCGACTTCCCTTTCATCCGCTATCGCACCGGCGATGTCGCGATCATGGACACCGCAGCCTGCGCCTGTGGCCGCGGCCTGCCGATGCTGAAGGAAATCCAGGGCCGCACAACCGACTTCGTCGTCGCCCGCGACGGCACGGTGATGCATGGCCTGGCACTGATCTACATCCTGCGCGACCTGCCGCAGGTGGCGGGGTTCAAGATCATGCAGGAGAGCCTGGACCTTACCCGCGTGCAGGTGGTGCCGGGCCCGGGTTTCGATGCCGACACCACGCGCCACATCCAGCGCGGGCTCGCGGCGCGCCTGGGTGAGGGGGTGCGTATCGAGGTCGAGCAAGTGAATGAAATTGCGCCGGAGAAATCCGGCAAGTATCGCTATGTCGTCAGCAAGGTGGACGCGTCGGAGGTTTCATGCGCGACATAATTGTCACGCTGGCGGTGTTCGGGACGTTGCCGTTCATCCTCAAGCGTCCCTGGATCGGGATTCTGGTTTGGTCGTGGCTGAGCTACATGAATCCGCACCGGATGGCATGGGGTTTCTCGATGTCGATGCCATTCGCTTTCATGGTGGCGTTGGCCACCTTCGCCGGCATCCTGATTTCCCGCGAGAAGAAGGAGATCGTGTGGACGCGCGAGACCCGGTTGCTCCTGATCTTCACCGGCTGGATGTTCGTCAGCACGATTTTTTCGTGGTACCCGGGCCTGGCCTGGCCGCAGTGGGACAAGGTCTGGCGCATCATGCTGATGACCTACATGACCCTGATGCTGATCCGTGACAAGGACCGGGTGCACTGGCTGGTGGTCGTGATTGCCTTCTCGCTGGCGTTCTACGGGGTCAAGGGCGGAATTTTCGTGCTGACCGGGGGCAGTGCGGACAACGTGCGGGGCCCAGGAGGCTCCTTCATCGAGGATCGCAATTCCATCGGTCTTGCGTTGCTCATGACCGTCCCGCTGCTTTGGTATGTGCGCCTGCAACTCAAGGCTGCCTGGCAGCGGCTAGGCCTGATGGCGATGACTGTTCTTACCCTGATCGCGGTCATTGGCACGCATTCACGCGGCGCGCTGGTCGGCCTGGCGGCGATGGGGGGCTTCTTCCTGCTCAAGGCGCGCAATCGCTTCGCCGTGCTGCTTGGGGCAATTCCGGTCGCGCTAGTCGTGTTCTTCGTGATGCCGCCGGAATGGTTTGAGCGCATGCACACGATCGAGACCTACGAGGACGACGGCTCTGCCCAGGGGCGCATCTACGCGTGGGGAAACGCCATCGAAATCGCCAACGCCAGCATTTTCGGCGGGGGTTTCCGTGCGGTGACCGGGTATGGTGGTACCGATTCGCACAGCAACTGGTTCGGCACGCTCGGCGAACTCGGCTGGATTGGCCTGGTCATGTTCGTGCTGCTGCACATCTTCACCTGGATGTCGGCGGCACAGATCATTCGCCTTTCAAGGCCGCACAAGGGGCTAAGGTGGGCGCAGGATCTCGCTGCGATGATCCAGGTCAGCCTGATCGGCTATATGTCGGCCGGGTCCTTCCTCGGCCTGCAGTATTTCGATCTGTTCTACCACCTGATCGTGATCATCGTCGCCGTGCGCGCGCTTGTGGAGAGGGAGGCTGACATGCTGGTACAGGTCGCCGCTGCGTCGCCCCAACGTCGGACGCAAGGGGGTGGCGGGCCGGCGCCACGGCTCGGCACTGCGCCGCCGGGTTGAGTACTGCAGGGCGGTTCAGGTGTTGGCTTGCAGCCAGAGTTCGAGTTCGACCAGCACCCAGATCATCACTCCGTAGTAGCTGGCGTGGCCCGCGGCATGCTCGCGGCGCAGGTAGTCCAGATAGCCTGCCCGTACGATGCCGCGCTTTCCCAGGCTGCTGAGCGCGTCTTCCGCCAGTTGCTTCAGCGGGCCATGCTCGTTCAGCCAGATACCGAAGGGCAGGCCGAAGCCATGTTTGCTCTTGGTAATCGTTTCGTCGGGCAGAAAGCCGCGCAGTGCGTCCTTGAACAGCACGCGCAAGCGGCCTTTGTGTACTTTATGTTCCGGCTTCAGCTGCCCGGAAAAGGCGATGAGATCATCGTCGAGGAACGGGAAGCGCACCTCCACGCCTGCCGCCTCGCACATGCGCGTCACCTTGCGCAGGTCGCTGTCGGCGAGGGTGGTCTTATGGTCAAGGTGCATCATGCGCTCGATCATCTCGGCCGAGCCGCAACGGAAGTACGCTTCGCGCGCCAGTTCCAGCGGGCGTTCCGTGTCGACGACCTTGAGAAACTCGGGCTCGAAGATCTCCAGCAATGGACTGCGGTGCAGGAAGTTGTAGGTTTCCATGCGGTCGGGCAGGGGGACGCGCGCCTGCTGCAGGTAACTTTGCGCCTTGCGCAGCGGCATGATGGCCCCGCCAAGCGGGAATTTCATCACCAGCGGTTCCATGATGTTGCGCAGCAGTGAAGGCACGCGGTGGTAGCGCTCGAACACCCCCTGCTTGGCATAGCGTTCGTTGCCGCCGAAGAATTCGTCGCCACCGTCACCCGCGAGCACGACCTCAATGCCGTGCTCGCGCGCCATTTTGGCGCAGAAATAAGTGGGCGCGGCTGATGCATTGCCGAAGGGCTCGTCATAGGCGCTGGCGATCAGCGGCATGGCCTCGACCACGTCGTCGGCGGTCACGTAGTACTCGTGCGGGTTGGTGCCGAAATGGCGCGAGGTGATGCGGGCGAATTCCAACTCGTCGAAACCCTCTTCGTCGAAGCCGATCGAGAAGGTTTCGGCCGGCTTGCCGCTGACCTTGCCCAGCATGCCGCTGACGGTGGAGCTGTCGGTGCCGCCAGAGAGGAAGGCGCCGGTTGGGGCGCGCGCATCGCGCTGGCGCGCAACACCTTGTTCGGTGAGATCCATGAAGCGCTGGCGCAGTGCGGCTTCGTCGCTCGCGTTGTCGATATCGTAGGCGAGCTGCCAGTAAAAGCGTCGCGTCAGCGCATCGCCGGTAAAGGTGATCGACTCTGCTGGCAGCAACTTCTCCACCCCGACAAATGCGGTGTCGGGGCTGGGCACCATGTGGCAATACAGGTATTCGTAAAGGGCTTGCTGACTGATGGACGCAGCTACGAGCGGGTGGCGGGCAACTGCGCGCGCACTGGTCGAGAACACGAGTGTTTCACCCGCGAGCGCAAAGCACAGGCGCTCGATGCCGCTGCGGTCGATGGCCAGAAGGACTCGGCGCTGTCGCGTATCGACCAACACCATGGCGAAATTGCCCTGCATCGCCTGCAGGACGCTCTCGCCGCCATCGCGCCAGGCGGCGAGCACGGCTGCGGCCTGGCCGTCTGACTGCGCTCGCGCCGCTAGCGCGGCGTCAGGCCAGCGCGGGCGTCCGAGTACGATCGCGGCGCATCCGGCTCCCAGGTCTGTTGCCGAGGATGCGGCGGGTTGGGTGCAGGCGATCACGCCCGTCTCACTCGCTTGTATCTGCACATCGCCAAGGCTCAGGCCTTCGGCGCCAAGCATGGCCTGCAGTGCATCGTGTGATGCAACACGCTCGTTGAAATTCACCCAGCCGCAAAGTACTCGCCGTGTTGTCATCGCTCTAGAATGCTCTCGCTCATCAGAATGGACCTATGGTAGCCGAGGAGCCTGATGGCAAGTGCGTTGGAGGTCACACCGGGATGAGTTCATGGCGTTGAGTAACAGAAAATGGCGGCGTTCGGGAATGCCGGGTGCGGGGGCGCTGTGCGCTCTTGGCATCCTGCTGCTGGTCGAGGCGTCGCTGCATTCGGATGTGTTCATGCATCGTTTGCGCTCGGTTTTTGCAGTTGGACGTGCCTTTGACAAGGTACTGTATGTCGAGCAACGGCCACCCCAGATCCTTGTGTTGGGCAATAGCCGGACGGATAACGGCATCGATCCAGCCACGCTTGCGGCAAGTCTCTCTCCGGGGCTTGGCGCCTTCAACCTGGGACTGCCCGGTGCGAATGCCACGGCTTTGCTCGGCATCGCCCGACGCCTTGATGCCGAATCATTATTTGGGCCCGGCCGTATTGAACGTGTGCTGATCGGGCTGGACGAGAGCCTGCTTCAGGCGGGCGACTCCCTGGGCTATGAAGTTTTCTTTGTCGTTCCCGACCTTTGGAAGGATGGTTTTTCGGATTTTCTGCGCTCCCGGCTGCGTTTGTGGGGCTACGCGGACAACCTCAAGCAGCTGCGTGAACCGGCAAAGTTGATTCAGTTTCTTGATGCCTTGCGCAGGCCCGTTGAGCCGATAGGTGGAGGCGCGCCTGAGAGGCAAGGCTACCGGCCGGGCTTCGGCGAAAACCAGGATGCGGGGCAAGTTGCGCGGCAGGAGGCCGGTTCGACGGCCCCTCCTGACGAGAAGGTAAGCAGCGATTTTCGTGCGCTGCTGGATTTGCTCGAGAAACGCAAAGTACAGGTGGCTGTCGTTTTCCCGCCGCTGCTCAGTCGTAGTGTGCTTTACCTGGAGCCCCAGCATCCCGGCTCCAAGCCCTATCTGGCCATTCGTAAGGATCTTGCGGCGCGGGACATTCCCATGTTTGCACTGGCACCGAGCACCGAGCTTCTGCCCACGGAGTTCGTGAATGCCGGGCACCTCAACGATGTCGGCGCACAGCGCTTCAGTGAGGGTTTGGGGTTGGCATTACGGGGCGTGCGCGGTGAGATCGTCGAGCGCGTGGAGCTGCCATGATCTTCAGTAGCGCGAGCTTCATGGTGTTCTTTATTGCCGTCCTTGCCGTCTATGCGGGTGCAAGGACGCCGGGGCAGCGGGCAGGTGTGCTGCTCGCCGCCAGCATCATTTTTTATGCCAGCTGGAAGCCGATTTACCTGTTGCTGATCGGGGCTTCGGTGACCGCCAACTGGTTCGCCTACGGCGCCATGCTGCGCCGACGTTCACGCGCCCTGCTGATCGGCGTCATCGTCGTGAACCTGGGTGTGCTGGCAGGGTTCAAATACCTCGGCCTCATGATTGAGTCGGCGCTGTGGCTGGCGAGTGCGGCCGGTAGTGACGTTGCTGTGACGCGTCCGGGGTGGATCGACTGGGTGCTGCCGCTCGGCATCAGCTTCTACACCTTCCAGATGTTGAGTGCGATGATCGACGTGTACCGCGGCACGTGCACGAAGCAGATCGGCTACCGGGACTGGTGTCTCTACGTCACCTTCTTTCCGCAACTCATTGCGGGTCCCATCCTTCACGTCCACGAACTCGTCGACCAACTGCAGCGCCTGAAACCGATCGAGTGGGACAACGTCAAGATCGGTACCTTCATCTTCGTGGGTGGTCTTATAAAGAAGACCTTGTTCGCCGACAACCTCGCGCCCTTGGTCGATGAACTGTATGCATCGCCCGAGCGACTCGATCTCATGCGGGCCTGGCTCGGCACGGTCGCCTTTGGCATGGAGATCTACCTCGACTTCTCCGGCTACAGTGAAATGGCGCTGGGCCTGGCGCGGATGGTCGGCGTGGTACTGCCGCTCAATTTCATGTTCCCCTACATCAGCCGAAACCCCTCGGAGTTCTGGCGCCGCTGGCACATCACGCTGTCGCGTTGGTTGCGCGATTACCTTTACCTGTCGCTGGGCGGAAATCGCGCGGGACGCTTCAACACGTATCGCAATCTGATGGTGACGATGCTGTTGGGCGGTTTGTGGCATGGCGCGAACTGGACTTTCGTGTTCTGGGGTTTCCTGCACGGCGCATTGCTGGTCCTGAACCGCCTGCTCAATAACGCCTTGCGGCTATTGGATATTCGTGAGGGTTACAAGGTCGACCGGCTGATTTCCTTCTTCGGCTGGCCAACCATGTTCATCACGGTGCATTTCACCTGGGTGTTCTTCCGTGCCCCCAGCTTCGAGGTTGCCTGGCAGATCTGTGCGGCCATGCTCGGCATGGCGCAGCCCGTGGCGCTCATGCCTGTGCGCATGTTCGAAATTGCAGGCGTCCTGCTGACGGTTGGCCTGGTGCTGATCGAGCCGAAAATCGTCGATGGCTTCAAGCGTTACGGTGTTGGCTGGTGGTGGCGGGTGCCTTTCCCCTTGCGTGGGCTGAGTTACGCTTCGCTCGTCCTGGCGCTGGTGATTTTTGGCGGATCTACCCAGAAGTTCATTTATTTTGATTTCTAGTCATGGCGTTACTCCAGGCTTGATGCTCATTTATCTGCTGATCCCGCTCGTATCGCTCTCGATCGGGTCGCTCGTTTTCTACCTGATCCATCGCGACCTCCTTCGTTGCTTGTGGCGCGAACCTGTTTTTGCCCGCCCCGTGGTGATCGTCGAAAGCGACGACTGGGGCCCGGGTCCCGTCTCCGATGCGCTGATGTTGCGGCGTATTGCAGAGCAGCTGGCCGATATTCGCGATCGGGAAGGGCGTCCGGCGGTAATGACGCTTGGCGTGGTGCTCGGCAAACCTGATGGCGCGGCGATTCTTGCGGATGACTGCCAGCGCTACCACCGTCGCCTGCTGGACGAAGAGATGTACGCGCCCATTGTCGAGGCCATGCGTGAGGGTTGCGCCAAGGGCGTCTTCGCCCTGCAGCGCCACGGTCTGGAGCATTGCTGGCCCGGCTCGCTGATCGATCGTGCGCGGCATGACGCCAGCCTGCGAGCCTGGCTGGCCGACTCCGACGCGCGCAGTGAGGCGCTGCCGTCGGCGCTGCAGAGTCGCTGGGTCGATGCCGCGGTCCTGCCCAGTCGCGCGCTTCCCGAGGCGGAAATCCGGGCTGCGGTGACGGAAGAGGCGGCGCTCTTCCGCCGTATCTTCGGCGATGTGCCGACGGTCGCGGTACCTAACACCTTCGTCTGGAACGACGTGGTGGAGCGTGCCTGGGCGGAATCCGGCGTGCGCTGGGTCGTCACCTGCGGCCATCGCTACGAGGGGCGGGCCGCGGAGGGCAGCCTGCAGCCGGCCGCGCGCCGCATCGTGAATGACGAGGGGGGAGCTGGCGACGTGCGTTACGTGGTGCGCGACGCCTATTTCGAGCCGGTGCGTGGCCACCGGGCGGAACAGGTATGGCAGGCGGTGGCCGCGCGCGCGGTATTGGCGCGGCCGACGCTGCTGGAGACGCATCGCGAGAATTTCATCGCTGCGCCCGAGATCGCACGGGCTTCCCTCGCCGAGCTCGGACGCGCGCTCAAGGGAGTGTGTCGCCGCCATCCGGAGGTATGTTTCCTCGGGACTGCGGAGCTCGCCGAAGCGTTCCGTACGCCCGACAGTCCCCTGTTGCTTAAGGGTATCCGGCAGCGATTCGGCGTGTTCCTGCGCCGGCTGCTCCACGAGCCGGCCCTGTCGCGTGCCTTGAAACTGTCCGGCCTGCGCTTCGCACTCCCGCTCGTCGTCCGCATGCTGAACAGAACGTGAATTCTGCCTCCGTTAGCGCTTAGTCGCGGTGCTAGCATTCGGAGGCAAAAAATGGAAACTGCAATGTCCAATCGCTACCTGGTCCTCACCGAACTATTCCTGCCGACCAAGGGCGGCACGGCTGTCTGGTTCGATGAGGTTTATCGCCGACTGGGCGGCAAGGCGATCCACATCGTCACCGCCGACGTGCCGGGTGCCGCTAAGCATGATCATGATCATCCCAATCGCATCCATCGCCTGTCGCTCAAGCGCGTACCCTGGCTCCGGCCCGAATCGCTGGTGATGTACGCCAGGTTCTTCTTCACCGCACTCTGGCTGGCGCTGACACACCGTTTCGACGCTGTCCACGCCGGCCGCGCGCTGCCGGAGGGGCTGGTCGCCTGGTTGGTCGCCAGACTCACCTTCCAGTCGGTGGTGATCTACGCCCATGGCGAAGAGCTCACCGGCTGGGGCAAGGGCAACAAGTACAAGGCGATGTGCTTCGCGCTGCGCCATGCGGACCGCGTCATCGCCAACAGCGACTTCACCCGCGAAACGCTGATCGGCATGGGGGTGCGGCGCGCGCGCATCGTGCTCATCCATCCCGGGGTCGACACGGAGCGCTTCCGCCCTGGCCTGCCCTTCGACGATCTGCGCGCAGCGCTCGGCGTCGGTGATTCGGCGAGGCTGATCCTCTCGGTGGGCAGGCTGAGCCGGCGCAAGGGCTTCGATACCGTGATTCGCAGCCTGCCGACCTTGCGCGCGCGCGGGCTGGATGTGCATTTCGCGATCGTTGGCATCGGTGAGGATGCCGACTATCTCGACGCTGTGGCGCGCGAGGCGAACGTGGAAGATCGCGTGCATAGGCTTGGCCATGTGCCGATGGAGGACCTGCCACGCTGGTACAACGCCTGTGATCTGTTCGTTCTCGCCAACCGCGAGATCGGGGGCGATACCGAGGGCTTCGGCATCGTCTTCCTTGAGGCTGCGGCCTGCGGCAAGGCGGCCATTGCCGGTCGCGCGGGCGGAACCGGTTCGGCCGTCCTCGACGGGGTCACGGGCCTGCGGGTCGACGCCGGCTCAGGGGTGGAACTGGTGGCGGCCCTGGAACGGCTGCTGGGCGACCCGCGCTTGCTTGAGGCGATGGGGCAGGCCGGCCTCGCGCGCGTGCGAGAATCGCTGAGCTGGCAGGCGGTGGCCGAGCTTACGCAGGACAGTCTGCGGGCCTGAGCGATGCTTTTCAACTCGCCCGAGTTCGTCTATCTGTATCTACCGTTGGTGCTGGTAGGTTTCTTCTGGCTCGCCCGCAGCAGCCATCGCATCGCCGCGGTCTGGCTGGCCGCGGCCTCGTGCTTTTTCTACGGCTGGTGGAATCCCGTCTATCTCGGGCTGCTCGGCGCCTCGGTCGCCTTCAACTATTCGATGGGCATCGTGCTCGCGCGGGAGTCATCCCGTCCGCCGGGTGAGCCCCGGCGCATGCTGCTCGTCTTCGCGGTAGCGGCCAATCTGCTGCTGCTCGGCTACTTCAAGTATTTCAACTTCTTCGCCGACAGCGCCCGCATCGCGTTCGACGGGAACTGGCATTTCGACACCATTCTCCTGCCGCTGGGTATCTCCTTCTTCACCTTCACTCAGATCGCGTTCCTGGTCGATGCGTGGCGGGGCGAAGCGAAGGAGTTCAACTTCGTCCATTACACCCTGTTCGTGACCTACTTCCCCCACCTGATCGCGGGCCCGGTGCTGCATCACCGCGAGATGATGCCGCAGTTCGCACGCGCTGCGACCTATCGGCTCGACTGGGAGAACATCGCGGTCGGGCTGGCGATCTTCGTGATCGGAATTTTCAAGAAGGTGGTGCTCGCCGACGGAATCGCTCCGCATGCGAATGCAGTGTTCCTGGCCGCCGAGCATGGCCAGGCGCTCAGTCTGCTTGACGCCTGGGGCGGCGCGCTGGCCTATACCTTCCAGCTCTATTTCGACTTCTCCGGCTATTCGGACATGGCGATCGGCCTGTCGCGCATGTTCGGGGTCAATCTGCCGCTCAACTTCGATTCGCCCTACAAGGCGCGCAACATTTCTGATTTCTGGCGGCGCTGGCACATGACCCTGTCGCGCTTCCTGCGGGACTATCTGTACATCGCGCTCGGTGGCAACCGCAAGGGAGCGTGGCGGCGTCACATCAATCTGTTCGTGACGATGGTGCTGGGCGGGCTGTGGCACGGTGCCGGCTGGACCTTCGTGGTATGGGGGGCGCTGCACGGGCTCTATCTGATGGTGAATCACGCCTGGCGCTGGCTGGTGGCAACGCTGGATCTGCGCCGTGGCGGCCGCATCGGTGGTGTGCTTGGTTGGGCGCTTACCTTCGTTGCGGTGGTGGTCGCGTGGGTATTCTTCCGCGCGAGTTCGTTCGACGCCGCGCTGTCGATGCTGGGTGCGATGGCGGGCGGCAATGGTGTGATCCTGCCGCCGGACTGGCTCAATGCGCTGCACTGGCGGCTGGTCCGCTCGGGGGCCGAATTGGGTATCGCGGGGGGGGCTTTGAGCGGGCAGTTTGCCGATCCCTGGGTCTGGTTCGATCTACTTCTCGTGATGACGATTGCGCTGTTCGCCCCCAACACCCAGCAGATCATGGCTCGCTACAATCCGGCGTTAGATTTTCGTGCTCGTGCCGGAGGCCCAGGGATGTTCCGGTTCCGTATCGGTCCCGGCTGGCTGTGTGTAACGGTGCTGCTGCTGGCGGCGGCACTGACCCGTGGAGATGCGATCTCCGAGTTCCTCTACTTCCAGTTCTGATGCAGCCGCGCGTATTCTCCCTCTCCGTCATCGGTTTTACCTTGGCCCTGGTTGCGGCAGCATGGACGCTGGGCTGGTGGCTGCAGCCTGTCTATGGCGACCTCACCCGTCTCGGTGGGTACGCGGAACGGCACTTCGGCTGGAATCAGCCTGTGCTCGAGTTCGACCCGCTTCCCACTACCTTCGGTGAGTGGAAGCATCCGGTGGATATTCTGGTGATCGGCGACTCGTTCGCGAATCTCAGGCCCGCCCAGCAATGGCAGAATCACCTTGCGATGCAGACCGGTTGGAGCGTGCATACGCTGGATGTCCAGCAAGTGGATCTGGATGCGCTGATCGCCTCTCCGCTGTTCCTGGAGCATCCGCCCAAGGTGGTGATCTGGAACGTGGTCGAGCGTAACCTGGCTGACGATCATGCGACGGTCGAGCACAACTGCGCTGCTTACCGCACCGGGCCGCCGGTGACGCTGCCGGCTCCCGCTGCCCTTGCGGTGAGCGCGCATCCAGTGCTGCGGCCGGGTTCGCTTTTCGACGTCAATCCCGGTTTCGCGCGTATCTGGCTCCATCGTGCCGCGCTACGTGCGCTGTTCGGCCGGCAAGCGGGCGACACGGTCCATGTCGAACTCGCGCGTGCGGACCTGTTCTCGTCGCACGAGCCCGCCGGGCTGCTGGTGTACAAGGACGATTTCAGAAAGGCATCCTGGAATGATGAGCACCTTCGCCGCATTC